>Ga0265293_10001358_pt1 | contig 53391 bp, 36 predicted proteins | sample Munlanlewell138R_FD_192505 | JGI IMG/M metagenome (GOLD analysis project Ga0265293, IMG submission 192505) | Leachate microbial communities from a municipal landfill in Southern Ontario, Canada - Leachate well 138R | ecosystem: Engineered > Solid waste > Landfill > Unclassified | place: Canada... | reverse complement strand
AATCGGGCCCGCCACCGACTGAATTCCCAAATCGCCTGTATTCGCGCTCAAATTAATGAACGCATGCATAATTCCCCAAACCGTTCCAAACAAACCAATAAACGGTGCCGTCGAACCCGTAGTCGCCAAAAACGACAAATTCTTCTCCAACTCCGTCGCCTCCGCCACACTCGCCCGATGCATCGCGCGCTCCACGTTCTCGAAGCCCGAAAGCTCCATCGCATCGCTCTCTCGCTCCTTCTCTTTGTCGCGCCCCTTGAGCTTGGTTAACTCGATGTAGCCAGCCCTAAAAAGCTGCGCGGTCGGGCTCTTTCGCAACAGCTCCGCTTCTTTGTACGTCGCATCCAAGCGCTTAGACTTCCAAAATAAGTCCTGAAAACGCTCCGATTCCTTGCGCGCCTTGCGCAAATACAATGCCTTGGACGCGATGATGTACCAACTAACCAACGACATCATGACCAAAAGAACCAAAACTGCCATGACCGCGCCCGTCGACTGGCTCACCAACTCCCAAATATCGAGTTGCGAGCTCGCCTGGCCAAGCGCAGCAAACAATGTCAACGATTTCATAAGCAATTCCATCCATTAGCAGGGCGAATAACACCCCGAAGCACCCAATTCTAGCGAATTTATACAAAACTTTCCAGCCCACCCCGCACAATACCCCAATGCCAAATAGCGCAAATCCGCCGCAGCTCCAAGTTATTTGAAGTTTTCTTTTGTGAGAATGCGCTTTCCTAGGGCATGCGAAAATTCGTTAAATTGATAATTTTCAAGTTTATTTTTTGGTGGGGGAAGTCTCCCCCTACGCGCAAGCTTCCCTCAAAATTCGCTAAGTCCCGCATTATTTTGTGCGGCGTTTAAGCTAATCGCTTAACCGCCGCACAAAATGCGTCACTAATCGACTTTTTCGAGCGATCTTGCGCTACCCCCTCTCAGCGAGGACAAGCCGCCCCCATTGCGCCATGAAAGACAGCAATGGGTTCGCCGAAGGCGATCCGAAGGACAGCGCCCTCAATAAGCAACTGTTAACACCACTAGCCATTTTGGCGAAACAGGACTTTGCGCTTGCTCTACCCGAGTAGCCGCTCCTACGAAAGATACTTGGGTTTCAATAAAGGAAATGGTCAGAGGAAAACGCGTTGGGTATATAACGGATACGCGGCATCTTTCGGCTCTGCATCACTATCCCTATCACGTCGAAGCGATAATATGCCTCCCAAATACCGTGTTGCAAACGCCAAAGATTCGCGCATTTTGCCATTTTTTGCTGCTTGGCATAGCTCACCGCTTCTTCAACACGGTGATGCGTCTCGCGGCGTAGCGCTTTCACTTCCACAAACGCGATCGTATTGGAAGCCAAGTGCTGCACCACACAATCGAGTTCTCCGTAGCGACTGTGCCAGTTCCGACACAATAGGAACCAACCGCGTTGACGCAAAAACCAAAGCGCTAAATTCTCGGCACTACGCCCCAAACGACGATGACTCGTTAAAGGTTTTAAGAATATATTCTGTTTTACCAATTTCATAACCCTTGACAGTCACTTATCCACAGTTTTTGTTTCTCTTGGCGATTCTTCAATACATTCAATGTCAAGCAAAAAAACAAAAATCTTAGCCAACGTTTAGATTTTCTTAATAAATTCAATGCAGTACGCAATGAGACCTCAAGCGAGATTTCGATTTGTGGATTCACAAAACTTATGCACACTGCTGTGTATAACTTGTGGATAACTTGTGGGTAAACTCGCCCGAAACACACCAATGCTAAGGTTTTCAGCGTATTTACCGTACTTCGATGCTGTTGAGTAGCCACAAGCAATAAAATGCGGCAGCTTCATATTAATAACATATGAAATATCATATATTTCACAAATCTGCGTTCTTACGCTTATATAAAACTCAATCGCACGAATTTTATTTGATTTAGAACTCTGCTCTGCTAAGTGTCTCAAAATACTACGCTCCCTACAAAGCGCTTCTAAGCATTGCCGAACTGCGCTACTTCGCACTGGCAAACGAACAGCGCCCTGCGTTAGCTCGAAAGATCGCGGTTTACGCAAAAGCTCCGACAAACGCTTGATGTGGATAAAACACCATTCATTTTCAAGAACTAAAATGGCTGCTCCTAACCCTGAACCTCGCGGTAGATATATCCTCCCCTCATCAAATTCAGGCAAAGTAACTGCTGCGCTTTGCTTCATTAAAGCTTCGCGTCTACTTAAATTTCCCAAACGCTTAGCCTGAAAGGCACGCATACCCGCTACTCTACAGCTTGCCCCCAATGTAATGATGCGTACAGAACTCGCTCGCTGTCCATAACGCAGTATTCTGCCCTCACGTTGGCGCATAGTCGCTGGATTCAACGGCAAATCAAGGTGCACCAACACCGTCGCAAGCTGCAAATTATGCCCATGTGAAAGGACATCTGTACAGATGATAGCCTTTGGCAGCGAAAAGCCAAAACGCGCCCATTGCTTGCGCGCAAGCTCATTCTCTGGGCTAAAAAGGGCGAGTAGAGTAGCGCGGCAAACACCGTGCCCGCGAAATTGTGCAAGATTTCCGCACAGAAGCGCGATATCCTCACCGCATAATTTTCGCGCAAATTCTATCGCGGTATCCGCGTACTTCGTGAACGCAAGACAGTACTCCCCTTCTTCAAGCTCGTTTAAAATCTCCCTAAAACATTTAAGTTTAGTATCTTCAACAGTGAGATTAAGCGCTAAAATGGCAAGCGCCTCCTCTACTTCGCCGCACGCAGCCTGCATATGTGAAATGGCGGCGTCATCTACTCGGTGCTTAGAAAACTGTAAAGCCAACTGCATCCCCTCTACCCCAAATATGCGGTAAAACTTGCGTCTGCTTAACACTTTTCCCTCTAATTCGCAGTGGCGAAAATATCGACGTAAGCGCCGCAAAGACATACGCAAGGCGTGTTCATGACTTAACCAACGCTCTAATAACAACTCAAGAATAAGAGCCATTTTCACAACACGTCCGTCCTCTAAAACAACAGGAAAGTCAGAACGCTCTAGAATTTTATATAGTTTATCTTCTGCAACACCCACTGAAGATAAGACGTAATGCCGTTTTTCTCGAATAACCGATGGAAGCGCTTTAACAACTAACGCTGGCACATACGCGCTCGGGCGCAACGCTTCCGCGAAACTTTGTAGCAGCGAAAACTCCGTGTTTCGCCCCGAAAAGCCACATAGGTGCATCAAATTACGCAAATCCCGCTTCTGCATTGTGATTGGGGTAGCCGTTATCAAACACATGCAATCTAGAGCGGCAGCGCGCCTAAAGTTTTGATAACGCTTCGTTCGCGAATTCTTTAAGTAATGCGCTTCATCAACCAACCAAAGTCTTCCCGCACCCAATTCTAGCCGCCCCAAGCTAGCCGAAGCATAGGAGTAATAGCAAGCACGCAGTTCAAATATGCGCATCACTTTACGCCACATGGGCAAAAGGTGCGCGGGCGCCAAAACACAAAGTTCTACACCCCACGCTCGCTGCGAAAGCAGTGCTAGTCCCGCAGCGACGTAGCTTTTTCCTACACCCAAAGCCTCTGAGAGTAGCACAGCACCATGCGTAGACAAAATATACTGTGCAGCTTTCAAACACCGACGCTGTGCTTTTGTTAAAATGTCAACACCCTCCAAGTCGTCGTTTTCTAACTCGACCTTTAAACTACGCCAATGCATACAGACCTCGCCTTTAGAGCTACGTGAAATTAGAAACCAGCGATTAAACTATGCTGCCCCTTGCCAAGACTGCATTGCATTATGGTTTGCGATACGAGCGCATTTATCTGCGTTTGTGCAGCGGTATTTTGCGGATCATCGTGTAAAATTCGTGAGAGCTTAATAATTTGTGCATCGCGCACACTCGGAAAGGGCCAAGGCAGCGAAGCAATGAGCCAAGCAAAATATCGTCTATAGCCGCCAAGTGCATGCTCTGCGCGCGCTCGACAAAACTCTCGCACTGGCGCAGAATTTAAATATGCACACAGCAAACACCCCATTTCTGCGCTATTTACAGGAATATAATACACGGTATTAAGCGGCAACGCACCTCCCTCATCTACAAAACAAGCTTCCAAATGTTCAGATAAGTCTCGCCAAACCACACGCGCTTGCAGCATCTCGGGGTAAGTTCTAAACAGTTTATGCACTGGCGCATGGGGCTTATAGCCGCTCCTTGCCCTTAACGCCTTCGCATGTCCAGCAAAGTAAGCGCGTGCACGTTTGGGAAGCTGCTTTAACGTTACTTGCGGCTGCTCTTTATGGTGCGTAAAGATAATCTGCTGCTGCGCGTTTACGCTATATGCCGCAATATCTGCGCCACGCAAAATAGGATGCAAGAGCTGTGACTCGATCTGCACAATTTCCCCCTCACGCATGCGCAAGGTAGCTACACCAGCTCTCTCATACTCTACAGTTTTGGGAATAAACACATCGTTTTTACCCGTAAACAGCCCGCGGCGTATAAGAAAACGATCCCCAATATGATGGCGTATGGACTCCATTTTGCGCTGACAATCAGATTTCGGACTGTCAACCCAAGCACTGGCGCTGTTGACAGCTGCTGCTAGTGGCATTTTATTGCGTCTGTGCGTTAATAACAAAGCAGCAGGGTAGTTGGCGGCATTAAAAAGCAACTTCCCCTCGCGTGTCCAGTTATAGCGCATAACGGTATCGCATTCGCGCATAACCATATCGCGAAAAGCCGCATATGAAGGGGCGTTAAATAACTTGTGCGGCAGAACCAGTGCCATCACACCGTCGCGTTTTAATAGTCTAAGGGATTTTTCAAAAAACACTGCTGCCAATTCCATCGACTGCCTGATACCACGGGTCTTTGGCGATTTTCGTGTAGATCGATAGAACAGCGAAATTTGCTCCTGCTCCAAAGCCGATAAAGTGTGTACACTTTTCCAAGGTGGGTTGCCTAAAATCATATCAAACCCGCCAGAATCAATGACTTCGGGGAAATGTGTACTAAAACTAAAACACGCAACTTGCCCCTTTTGAAGAGCTTGTAGATCCTCGCTGTAGCGCTCGCACTCACGCTGAAGTTTCGCCAAATACACGCTCTTTGACTCTTGTATACCATCGGGGAATAGACTCGTATTTTGCGATTTTTGTAGTTCTAAAATTTTTTGTTTTAAACGCATAACGACTGCCGAGAGCTGCTCTTGCATAAATTCTTGGGTGTATGCATGAATTTTATGTATTAACGATTGCTTGTACGCCCCAGTCGCCGTCATATATTCGGTTTTTAACGCGGCCAACTCGGCCTTAAACTCTGCGCCCATCGTGCAAGGTAGCGATACGTTACTTATTTCAATTAAACTGTTTCCGCAGCGAATATTGAGGTCAAGATTGGGCAAAGGTTGCAAGGCTGTACCTTGTACATAGCCTCGCAATGAAGCCAGCCACAAGCGCAATTCACTGATTTTTACAGCCTCCGGAAGTAGGTCTACACCGTACAAATTAGCGCTTAAAATATGTCGCGATATCTGCATTGCAGGCCACGGCGAGGGAAGGCGTGTTTGCAACGATACACGGATACGATAAATGCAATCATAGGCCGCTGCTAAAAACGAACCTGACCCAGACGATGGATCCAAAATCTTTATGTCTCTTAAAAACTCGTCAATAGCTAACGCTTTGTCAGAATCAATTCCCTGCGCATCTCCGTTTAATAGATCATCGAAGTGTTTTCTTTGTAGATTGAATTTATTATTTAAATGTTCATGCAAGGCATCTTTAGAAAGTTTCATCACAATGGCTTGGGGTGTGTAATAAGAGCCTGTTTTTTCGCGCAGATTTTCGCACATCAAGGATTCAAAAACATGACCAAGCATCATGGGGTCTAGCTTTTGCAATTCGCTTAAATTATCCTCCTCCGTATACTTGTACTTAGACATCATTTCTTCTAAAATCTGCATGATCACTGCATTTGATACCGTTAAGCATGGGTTTTCAATCTCCTCTGCACTCGGTTTAAAAAGCCCACCATTTAAGAATGGTATGCTGCCAAAACTCAATGCAATTCCATTTCTCTGGGCTACTGCTGTATTTAGCGTCTCAAAAAACAGTGGTTTAATAAATTCATTATATACATTCTTACCCTGCACATATACACTCGCCGCTTCTTGCATCATAAAGTTCTCACGACCATCTAAAACGGATCGTTCTCCCAAAAATGCTAAAAATAACAGACGCAACAATACATCAAGCGCTAAACTACGCCTACAATCAGCATCCTCGCCTTGTATGCCTTCCCATGCAGACTCTAAATCTTTTACCCAGCGACGAAACGATGCAACAAACTTCCGCTCTAAAGGGGCTCGTCCAAAATAGCGCTCAAAATCACGCAGAAAAACATCTCCATCCCCGCGCCACAAAGCCCAGAATCGCTCTCCAAGCTCGTTCAAATGCACATGTTCCAAGGCCAACAACTCCCCTTGCCACAACGAGGGCAAATACAGCGATAACACTCCATTGCCCTCATCAACATGCAGCAAAATGAGTTTTCCACCCAAGTTTTTGCGATAAAATTGTGACATAAAAACTCGCAAACGTGTTCCTCGAAGAGCCCCCTCATAACGCGCTAGCTGCAAACCCGCATTTTCGGCTATAAACAATATATCGCCTTCTAAAAACGCATGCTCGTATGCTTTCATGCCCCAAAGCCGAACACAATTCGCCAGCATTTCGTCCTTCATCATAGTCCTCTCCCTTTACTCATCGCAGTTTGCTGAGTAATACATAGCTTTACGTTTCTTCACTAGCTAGCAAGGTACCTGCTTATAGTATATTACGCATTTTTATAAATTCGTTCTCAGAAACTTCAAAGCAAAATATATTTCTAGCTATACAGTGAAGAGAATAGGGATTTGCTGAGACTTTTGTATAAGCGCTCTTCTTTTGAGATGGAAGCTACGGGGGGGAGCTCTCAAAAGTTGTATTTGCTTACGTTACGGAAACGGCAAAGTCATTTCACGTAAGCGTTTAAGTCGTTCTATCTCGTCGTTTTTCTTGTTTTTTTCTAAGATGTCGATAGCCAGTTTTATGGAAAAGTGCGCTAAAGGATCTTGCGGATAATCGTTATAAATGCGTTCCAAATACTGTAAACTTTCGCTTTCATTTCCTAGTTTTTGCAGTGCTATCGCTGTAGCTAGCAAGAGTTTGGAGTGATAAGGCGAGTCTGGGCATAACTTTAGAATAGCGCGACTGCTTTCTATAATAAACTTTGGGTTGGCAGAACTTAGCGCTAGTATGGCATGCTTCGAGATTAGACGCACTAAATCTGTTTTAAAGTCCTCGCGTATGAAATCCAAATGTTTTTCGTTCCAGTGCGTGATTCCTATTCCAAAAGACAAAATCCCAGCGCTATAACCCAAAGAGTCTAAAGTTGTGAGTATCTCACTAATATACGCTTTTGCTCTTTGGCGACTGCTAAGAGTGTAAATATCAAGAAGATTGTTTTGGAATGTGTCCGTGCGGCAAGTTGAAATATCCAAAGTAATTTTTGCAGACATCGTAGCAAAGCTGCATGTTTTATGCTTATGCGCAATATCTATCCAGTCACATATATTACAAGCATTAAAATTTATGCTGGGAATGTCACTAATACAGAACGCCTCATTTAATTTAAAATTAGAGAATAATATCGGGGCATGCTTGTTAATAGCTGTGACAAGATTTTCACGAACATCATTGTTTATAATACTCGTAGACTTAAGATTTTCTAGAATGATTCTTGCCTCTGTGTACTGATTTTCGCTCAAAAGGCTTAAAGTGTACAACGCCCAATCGTCGTGTTGCATAAGCTGCGGTGCAAGTTCCTTGATAAGTTCATAGCTTGCTCGTCTCGTTTTTTCCTTAGTATCATGACGCCAGCTCTCAAGGCAAAGTATAATGTTATTTTGCACAAGTTGTGGAAATTTTCTCTCGGGCGGCCAGTGCGCAAATATTTTATCGCAAGTAAATCCGCGCATAGGCTCGGGTATACGCGACATATGCTCTAGTGCTAGCTCCAAGTATGTTTCCGTACTTCGGCTCTCATTTTCAAGAATAACAAGTGCAGTAATCAACGATATAGGCGAAAGTTCGCCATACTCTGTAATAACAATTTCCGCAAGAACTTCATTAAGCGCCGCTACCGTTACAGTTTCTCCATAAATGCGCTGATATCGTTCAATTTGGACTTCAATGTTATCGCTATATAAGGCAGCGCTTAAACTTGGTTTTAGCCAGAATTCACGAGCGACGTAGCGCCATGCTTCGTGCTGAAAGGCGAGCGCGTAGGCAGCGCGTGAAGCTGGTAGCTTGGCTTTGTGCTGGTGGATTTGGGCATTTAGCCAATATGCTAAGGATTTGAAAGCAGCAGAGTTCTGCGTGGGTTTTAGTAAACTCGGCGCCTTTAAGGCGTTGAGTGCATAGCGCGTTTGGAGTAATTCTATTAAATCCGTTATCGGACTGTTTGTTTCAAAAACGATGTTCTGGAGTATGGTTATTCCGTTCTCCTCGCCCTGTTTATCAAACAACATGGTGTAGCCGCGAATAAATTCAGCATCTCTCCTGTCTTCGGCATTTAATGCTTCTGTCGCGAAAGTTGTGGCAAAGGCGAGGCTTTCAGGGAATGCGATTTTCTCTCTATCTCTAGTGTTAGAGCGTATTTTTTCGTTAATATGCAGCTCTTTTAAAAACAGTTCACAGAGCTTTGCCATCGAAGCATCAGCGCTTCGTTTTTGCGCCCTGATGCTTTGTCCGAAATCGTCGGGTAGATCGGTTTTGTAATCATACAAATAATAATAAAGATACATACTCTCATCATCATCGAGAATACAAGCAGCCTGTGCATTGTTTGCATTATATATTAGTGCAAGGAGAACTATAACAAATGCAAAAGCCGTTAAAAATATTGATGGTTTAAAATCTGTATCTTGCATTCTAGGCTCATTCTAAGTCTTTATGTTTCATACTGTGTTAAAGAGCAAGCGTTGTGCGTGTGTGCTAGCCGATTTTTTATGTAGCTCTGATTCATTGTGGCGCTAGCCCCTATGGATTAGAGCATTCTAAATCGTTACAGCGGCAGTATGATCTCAGCCTCGGCACCGCTTACATTGTCTGTGCGGTTATGTAGCAGAAAGTCTCCGCCATGATCTTGACAAATTTTCCGTACTATTGACAAGCCCAAGCCCGTACCATCGGATTTTGTCGTAAAGTATGGCGTAAAAAGTCTTTCCTTTTGCTCCTGCGTGAGCCCAGGGCCGTTGTCGCGCAGTCTTGCGATAAAAAGCTGTTTTTGCTGATCATGGATAAAACTAAAATCGATTTGAGGCTTTATCGACGCGTTTTTGCAAGCCTCAATGCTGTTTCGGATAACGTTGATAAAGACGCGTCGCATCAGTTCGTGATCTAAGCGCAGCAACAATTCGCGGTGTTCATCGGAACCTTGTAGTCGAATCTCTGCCTCCTCGCCAAATTGTGGATTTAGCTGGAAGAGCTGTTCAATAAAGGGAATAATCGCAGTGTTCTTGGGCTCTGGAGAGGGGAGGCGCGCAAATTCGCTGAATTCACGAACAAGTTTCTGTAGCGTTGCTGCTTCTTCGTTTACGATTTCAACAACGTCGTTAACCAGTCGCCTATAGCGCTCGGGTTTATCCATGTAATCGTCGAATTTTCGATCCAACTGTTGCATTACAAGTAAGAGTGGCGTTAGCGGATTCTTTATTTCGTGCGCTAATCGGCGCGCAACCTCTTGCCAAGCCTGCATACGCTCAACATAGGCGCGCGACTCTTGCGCCGCTTTCACATCTTCAACCATTAAGTTGAACTGCTGCATTAACTGCCCCAGTTCATCATGGCCGCTTGCTTTAATCTTTACACTTAAGTCGCCTGCTGCCACTTTTTCGGTAGCTTTTGACAAAATGCTAACGCGGCGACCCAAAGGAAATGCGATAAAAAGCGCTGCTATAACGGTTAAAAAAAGAACCAACGCCGACATAAGCAAATAAAATGAGCGATATGAGCCAGACAACGAATTATCTTCATCGGCTTCGATCTGGGCTAAGCCTTGGTGTAAAAAGCGCTTCTCGCCAAGGAGTTCGTATTTATCACTCAAAGAGCGATCGACGCCGTAAACGAGTTGAAGCGCTAGCGGTACAGCATCAAGCGGGAGTACTGCGGTTAGAGGCAGCTGCAGTTCTTGCGGGCGCAAGTTCGCGATATCGCGATACTGCTCGCTTTTCCAAAGTGCGACGTTACCCTTAAGTATTTCAATGTATACAAGAGAGGCATTGCAGTTCGTATTCGCAGCGCCACAAACAGAATCATCCCAATATAGCTTAGCGTGATATGCTGGTAACTGTTCCCAGTTTAGCTCTAAGGTCTCGAACTTTAAGCGCAGACTTTCGGGAGAACTTGGTACTTGACCCACACTTGCGATAACACGGTTATCCGCCATGCACTCCACTTGTAGCAAAGATTTTTGCTGAACAAGTAATGGGCTAAGTAGCTCATTAAACTGTTGTTCAAAGGCTTGGTAAAAAACATTGTCTAGCTCTGGGTTAGGCGAGCTTTGCGAGGGGATATGGCGCAGCTCGTTGCTAACGTTGAGCAACACTTCTTGCGCACGTTTTTCAGTCATTGCGCGCAGAAGCCGAACTTTACTCGCCTCGGACTGGGCCCAAGCCCTATAATATGCGGAAGCATCATCTAGAGTATGGATGGCTTCTTCTTGCAACTCGACATTAAAAGTAAAAATTCGTTGTATCAAAAAGTAGGATGCTATAAGCGGTGTTACCCCTACAAGCAATAAAACTGCGTAAATTTTAAGCGAAAACGAAGAGAGTATTTTTAGAATTTTACTAAAGATCGAATGCATCTTTTGGGCTCAGTTCGCCGCTGCCGTAGCGGCTGTGCAAAATAGTAGTGCTGCTCAAAGCAGGTCTGGCGCTTAAACAAGATACGTCAGCTAAAGCTCTGTGTATGGCTCCGATTCTGACTTTGCTCCCCCTTGTTCTGCTTCTGTAGATTTTGACGATTCTGCTCTTGTTGCTGCTTCTTTGGTCATTTCGCTTTGGCTCTGTACTTCGCGAAACTGTCTAGCGAGCTCGGCGAGTTCTTCTATTTTTTCTTGGTGTGCGTCAAAGTCGGGATCCGCTAGGGCGGCTTCGCAGTCTTCGACCGCGAGTTGCGCTGATTTTAGTAGCGTTTCGGGCGCGATGCTTCCCAGTTCCCTACGCGACTGCGCAAGGCTAAAGCAAAGACTTTGTAGTTTGTGGACTAGTTCGTGTTTTTCGCGGCGTTTGCGATCCTCTGCGCGTGATTCTTCGGCTTCTTTAATAAAGCGTCGAATTTCATCTTGGCTTAAGCCCCCCGAGCCGACTAAAACGAGTTCTTCGTTCTTGCCCGTGGCTTTGTCTTTGGCCGAAACTTTGAGCACGCCGTTGGCATCGATGTCGAAGGAAACCTCGATTTGTGGCACAGCTCGCGGAGCTGGTTCTATGCCAGTTAGCTCGAACTGCCCGAGTAAACGATTTTCGGAAACAAAATCGCGCTCTCCTTGGTAAACTTTGATGGCGACCGTCGTTTGATTATCGGTAGAAGTGCTAAAGACGCGCGATTTTTTGCTGGGAATTGTGGTGTTGCGCTCTATAATTGGGATCATAAGACCCGCATTTGCTTCGACACCAAAACTGAGCGGCGTCACGTCGAGTAGCAACAAATCGTGTACATCGCCAGCGAGTATGCCGCCTTGGATGGCGGCGCCCATGGCGACGACTTCGTCGGGGTTTAGGCTGTGGTTTGGGGCTTTGGCAAAGAACTGCTCCACACGCGCTTGCACCAAAGGAATGCGCGTAGAACCTCCTACAAGCAGGACTTCATCGATGTCGCTGGGTTTAAGTTTTGCCGCCTCGAAAGCCTTTTGACAGCAGACGATGCTGCGCTCAACGAGGTCTTGCATGAGACTTTCAAGCTTTGCACGGCTAAGCGTTGTTTGTAAGTGTTTTGGACCACTGGAATCCGCCGTTAGGAAGGGCAGTGCTATTTCGGTTTTGAGCATGCTCGATAGCTCCATCTTAGCCTTTTCGGCGGCTTCGCGTAGGCGCTGCATTACCATGCTATCGTTACGAATTGAGATTTTGTGTTCCTGTTCAAACTCGCTGGCTAGCAGATCTACGATGCGCATGTCGACATCGTCTCCGCCGAGGCGGTCATCGCCTGAACTGGCCAACACTTCGATAACACCAGCGCTGATTTCGAGTATGGATATATCGAAGGTTCCGCCGCCAAAATCGTAGACCGCAACGCGTTCATCTTTGTTGGTATCAATACCGTAGGCAAGCGCCGCAGCCGTCGGTTCATTGATGATTCGACGTACCTTAAAGCCTGCGATTTCGCCCGCGATTTGCGTTGCGCGTCGCTGTGCATCGTTAAAATATGCAGGAACCGTGATTACTGCTTCATCGACTACTTCGCCAAGGAAACGCTCGGCGTTTTCTTTGAATTTAGATAGGATTTTGGCCGATAATTCTTGGGGACTATAGATGCGTCCGTCGACTTTGACGCCAAAATCGCCGTTGAGCATTTCGGCAGCTTCGTAGCCTAGGGCATCTCTTTGCGCTTGGCCTACTTCATCGTATCGCCTCCCCATAAAGCGTTTGATCGAATAGATCGTTCGCTTTGGGTTCATGAGACTTTGGCGTTTGGCGAGCTCTCCTACAAGTACGCCGTCTTGATCGGTGAAGGCGACTACACTTGGGCTTACGCGTTGTCCTTCTTGGTTAGAGATGAGTTCAGCTTGTTTTCCCTGCATTACGCAAAGTACGGAGTTTGTAGTTCCTAGATCAATACCAACGATGCGCGTCATAATCCATCCTGCTTTTGGCTATTTTGTTTTATTATCGACTACTGTGGCTCGCCCATCACCTTAGGGCTAGCGCAATATGGTAGCACCCAAACTGTTCTTGGCGCAAAGCGCCCAAACAACGAAGTCGGGGGGTAGCGCGGGATCGCCGAGTAAAAGGCGCAATGATCGCATTTTGTGCGGCGGCTGAGCGAAGAAGCGAAGAAGCCGCACAAAATAATGCGATCATTAGCGAATTTTATGAGGAAGCCCGCGCGTAGGGGGGCTTTGAGCCCCCCTACAAAATAATCTACTAAATAGGGATAGACCTAAGTTTAGGGATCGCTTCTCTCGAAGCCGTGAATGATAACATCCTTGACGGAAATGTTGCCACCGCCTGTGTGTGCTGTGATTCGGAAGTGGAAATCGGCGATGGATTCGGTGGGGACAACGATGCTGCCAGAGTTTAGCCAGCCTTTAAAGCCGATGTGTCGCAATTTCATGGCGTACTGTTTGTATTCGCTGCCGTCGTAAACGAGAACGGCCAAGTCGTTGGCGCTGAGTGAGTTGGCTCGTCGGTAGTTCAAGGAGATCGACACATAGGAGTACGCGGAGACGTCACCAACGGCGAAATCGATGTACTTATGGAGTGCGGGCAGGTGGGGATCGGTGGAGTCATTCCAAGTTGCGAAGACCCAAGCTACGAATGTTTCTTCCCATTCGACGTAATTAAGGTTGGAGAGTGTGACGCCTTCTTCATTGAACGCGGAGGTGTCGGCGGGAACACCTGTGAGGTAACGTTTAAGTTCGACGGGCTCTTGCGTACTTTGGCGGCATGTGCCAGTTTGCAGGCTGTCGCAGGCAATGGCACATTTGGGTTTTCCAATCCAAAAGATACTCAAGTCGTCGTAGTAAGCGGTGCCCACTAAATTTTCGAGCGACACGCACGCCGATGGACCGTTGACCAAATCGTCGTTGTCGCATTTTTCAGTTTCGGAAAGTACGCCGTCCCTGCAAGTCATGGGACCGATATCCTCTTCGCAGCTCCCGATGGTGAGTTTGCAGGCTTCGCAGCCCACTTCGCCGCCTTCTTTATAATTATAGGTGGGATTAAAGAGTTTGCAGTCGCGGTCATCATTGCGAAATAACGCGCCGTCGCAGGGCTCGCCATCTTCCAAAACGCCGTTACCACAATCGACTGCCGCCTCTTGACAAGAGCCGATGGTGATTTTGCATTCTTCGCAATCCACTTTGCCGCCTTCCAGCCAGGTTTTTTGGGCGTCGAAGACGCTACAACTGCGGTCATCATTGGGAAATAACGCGCCGTCGCAGGGCTCGCCATCTTCCAAAACGCCGTTATCGCACTCAACTACCGCCTCTTGACAAGAGCCGATGGTGATTTCGCAAGCTTCGCAGCCCACTTCGCCGCCCTTGAGCCAGGGCTTTTCGGCGTCGTAGACGCTACAACTGCGGTCATCATTGGGAAATAACGCGCCGTCGCAGGGCTCCCCAATGTCTAGTACATCGTTTCCACATGTAATATCGGACACTTTCTTGCAAGTACCTATACTCAGCCTACACATGGTACACGCAGGCATTCCGTCCTCTTGCCACTGAACACTCGGATCGAATGCAGAGCAGCTATCTTTTCCTGGGGCAAAAAGCGTTCCGTCGCAATCCTCGCCGGGATCTAGTTCGTTATTATGGCATTTGGAATCTATCTCGACCGTACACGTACCTTGCTCTAGTTCGCAGTCCAAAGAGCAAGCGGGAGAGCCCGAGCGCCAAACAACTCTGGGGTTGTAAGCGTTACACGTATCGAAGCCTTCACGGAATTGTCCTCCATCGCAGATTTCGTATTTGTCGAGCTCACCGTTACCGCAGTGCGAGTTATAGGGACCTGTGCCGTTACCACAGCCACTAAGAGCAAAAAAGACCGCAAAAGCCACAGAGAGTAGGGTAATATATTGAGAGTTTTTCATAACGCCTCCGCTTAAATATTCGACACTGCAATTCGCAGCTGACTTATTGTAGCGACTTTGTAGAAAATTCAAAGTATTCAACGCCTTTTTCGCTAGGGAAACTTTGATTTATGGGGGGCTGGCGCCCCAAAGCTCGTCTAAGAGTTATCGCCCTTAGAAGTCACTTTTGCGTGTAGGGCGTTGATTTTATTGACTTTATTTTGAAAGCCTGCCTAAACTTTTTAGTTTACGCTAGCTGATTTTGGCGCTTTCTGCATTAAAGGGAGCATCCCTAGAGATTTAAACTTTTAGCGATTATTTTACAGAACCGTATGGTTTCGCCTACAGTTCAATCTTTTTCCATCCACCGAGTTTTAGCTTTAATCCCATAATGATGCAGAGTAGCGTACAATAAATGATAGCCGCAAACCATATCCCCTTAATACCGAAGCCAAAGGTGATACCCAGCAAGTACGCCAGCGGTACAAGGCAACCAAAGTGTAGGATCATTTCGACAATCATAACGAAACGCGTGTTCCCTGCGCCAAATAAGGCTTGGGTAAAAATCAAAGCGCAGGCGACAACGACTAGGGCTGGCGACATCATGCGAAGCGTCTCTGCGGTAAGCTCAATAACGGCGGAATCACGCGTGAGAAGACCAGCGATTTTTTCGGGAATAGAGTAGGTAATGACGGCCAAAACCCCATAAATCAATACGGCGATCTTGCCAGATTCAAAGGCGTAGTTCTCGGCTAGCGCAGGGTTTTTGGCACCTAGGGATTGAGACACGAGCGAAGCCGTCGCTGTACCAAAGGCTAGAGCACTCATAAAAGTGACCGACAAAATATCGACGATAACTTTGGTCGATGAGCTAAATATGGGCGGGTTTGCATCAAGTACGGCGAAGCTGAGATCTGCGGAGAAGACAGAATACATGCCCGCGTACTGGTCTAGGAGCAGGTTCTGTGTATAGGACCACAAACTCGTGATTTCACCAGCATAGGCGGGAACCGAGGCGATAAGATCGCGCGTGGCATGCTCATCGAGCAGGCCAACAATTTTGAATACAAGCAAAAACCCCGTCATCACAAAAACATTCGCGACGCCCGAAGGAACAGAAACCCGAATAATGTTCCACGAAGTACGGCGATTGAGATCCGATAATTTGTAATATTGGTACTTTTTGCGAATGGAGGGCAATAGCGTCCATGCCACCATGATGCTTAAGCCGATGTAGGTGGAAATTAATGATGCCAAACCAGCACCCGCAACGTTCATATCGGGGAAGGGGCCAACACCGAAGATGAGCAAGTAGTTAAGAATAACGTTACCCACATTCATAACGATGGCGGCAACCATATGAACATAAGTTTTGCTGATACCATCAAAAAAGCTCTTGATCGACGCCGTTGTCACCATGCTCAAGACGCCGAGTAGGCGAAAACGCGCATAAGGCACACCAAAGGCCAAAACAGAATCGTTATCGATAAGCGCTCTAAAAATCGCGGGCAGTGTTAAATAAGCCGTTAAGCCTAAGACCATAGACGAAATCACAGCGATAGCAATGGAGTTCGTCAATGCTGCTCCGGCGAGTTTAAAATCATTCTCACCCTGGCGTCGAGCCACGATGGCGAGTGTGCCGATGGAAACCGAGCTTAGAAAACCGCCGACTAGCCAGAGCATTGGCATGGAGAATCCAAGCGCGGATTGACCCGCTATGGAGTAGCTCGGATCCAACCACCCCACCATCACCGTATCCATAATATTGATTGCCGTCTGCGTCAGCATCGCAATGACGATGGGTATCGCCATACGAAATATACGGGGCCATAACGACGGTTTGATGATCATAGTTTGTCCAAAACACCTAAGTATTGAGAATTCCGTACTCAACGCTGCATCAAAGTGAGCGACAGCCAAAACCCGCAGCAGTCACGAAAAACTTAGCGCATCGCCCAATACGCACTGCAAACATTAATACCACAAGTAACTAAATAGTTGGCGAGCGATTGTCCCTATAGCCTACAGGTTTCGCAGTTGCACGCTGAGGCAATATTGGATCTAACGCGCTTTTATTCGCTACGCAAGCAAATTAGGCTTAAAGGGTTTTCACCCGCAAAAAACTCTAGATTAGAGAGCTTTACACGGGGGGAAACCCTTTTCTTTGTGCCAAAGAAAGCACTCTCTTAAGCGCTTTTCAAACAAAATTTCATTTTATCTTCCGCCTGCCTTATTTTATTAGCATTTTCATCTTGTGCTTCTCTACAAAAGTTCTCATTTTATTTAAGACTGTATCGAATTTGTAAAATTAAATTCGTTATTTCTAGCCGTGCAGAGCTCTCGATTATGGGATAATTTGCTTCTCCTTAAAGAATTTCAACAATTCGGGGCGCAGTTCCTCGGGGAAGCAGCTTCGCACGATATGCGAGTAAACTTGCGTGAGCATCTTCACGATAGGGCTGACATCTTGGATACTACGCACTGTCCCATCGCCTTGTTTGATGCGAATATCGTCGTTCATAGCGGCCTCAATACTTTGGCCTGCGAAGGGAAGCGTTGGCGCGGGCGGCGGGGCATAGGGCGCAAAGGCTCGATTCTGCGCGCTATCCAGCGCTAAATAATACTCTGGCGCAAAACCCGCTGAGCGACAAAGCTCGGCAATTTCGTCGTAATGCAGGTGAAAAAAGGCTAGGCGTTCGGGCGTAATCTCCACCGTTTTGAAGAATCTACGACGCATCAAGCGCTTTGCTAAATCAGCAAGGCAAGCATCGGCGCTTTGGCTCCACTCATCGATAGCCACCCAAGCATGATTATCGCTAACCCTAATATAGTTCGCAGGATCGAGCGGTCGGCCTTCCAAAAGTTCACGCAAAATGGTCGCCATTGACCCGCTACCCAAGAAATCATCCCCACGCCGATAGCATTGCGCAAGACGCTTAAATATAGCCTCTACAAGCTTCTCCCCGCCGCGAACCGCCTTATGGTGGTAAACTTGCTGATACATGTGAAAACGGCTGAGCAAATAACTCTCTACCGCTTGGATCGCTCGAGCTCCCACCACAGGTCCCTGCTCATCGCGATCTAGCATCTCAATAATTCGATCGGCGTCATACATATAGTTTTTTACGCCCGTCATCCAACCATCGCGCAGGATATAGTCCATGCGATCCGCATCGAGTTGACCAGAGATTATCCCCCCATACCAGCGCTTACTTCGGTGGCTTATGCAAGCCGCCACCTCCGCAGGAAGCTCTGCGTCAAAAGCCGCCAATGTTTTGTAAACCTCGCCATCCTCCCACAAAATCAGCTGCTCCGAAACGCGTTCATGGGCAAAGGGCTGAATCGTCTCCATACTCGTCTCAAAAGCATGGCTAAAGGGCGCATGCCCCACATCGTGCAAAAGCGCGCTACACAGCACCACCGCACGGTCAAAGGCCGATGTCGCTCTTCCCCCATTCGCCGCATAAAACAAGCGCCTCGTCATATGCGTGCATCCCAAGGAGTGCCCAAAACGCGAGTGCTCCGCGCCGTGGTACACAAAATATGCCAAGCCCAACTGCTTAATATGCCGCAAACGCTGTAGCGGCGCCGAGTCGATGAGCTCTAACAAAAGCGCTTCTACCTCGTCGGCAAGGTTAAAATGTATGACATTGTGCACAGGGTCGCGAAAAAGCTTTTCGCACTTTTTTGACGTCATCTCGTATCTTCGCTATGAATTCCAAAGCTGCATTGCAGCAAATTACACATCGCGCGCGCAATTTACGGCGCATTCACCGCGAGCTTAACCAAAATTGCCTTCCCTATAAAGGAAATCGCATATCAGTAAAAAGGAAATCCTATGTTAGTGAACTTATTTACATCCTTGGCTGCCATTCAATGGGACTGGGATCCCGCGATCTTCAAAGCTGGCCCCATTGAACTACGCTACTACGGCGTCCTATTCGCCCTAGCCCTTGCCGTCGGCTACATCACGCTTCGCTGGCGCTTCCGCGACGAGAACGAAGACCCCGAAGGCGCCACCGGCATCACCTACGCTCTCATGGCCGCCATCGTCCTAGGCGCGCGACTAGCCCACGTCTTTTTCTACGACCGCGACTACTACTTCATGAACCCCGGAGAAATCCTCAAATTCTGGAAGGGTGGACTCGCCAGCCACGGCGCTGCCACAGGCATTATATTAGTCTGCCTCTTTTACAGCTATATTTACCGCCGTGAACCCGTCCGCGTCATACTCGATCGCATGAGCTTCACCATTCCCTTCGCCGCTATCTGCGTTCGCCTCGGCAACTTCTTTAACTCCGAAATCATTGGCTCCCCAACCGACGTTCCTTGGGCCGTCGTGTTCGTTCGCGTCGACTCCATCCCGCGCCATCCCTCCCAAATTTACGAATCCAGCATGGGAATCATTCTCATCGCCATCATTTTCGGCACATACTACCTCTACAAACGTCGCAACAAACCCATGCCTCTCGGACTCGCCTCTAGCCTCCTACTAACGGGCTATTTCACCATGCGCTTCTTCGTCGAATTCTTTAAAGAAGCCCAAACCCCCGACGTTTTCGGCGCCTTGAGCATGGGCCAAGCCCTCTCCCTCCCCTTCATTTCCCTTGGCCTCGTAGGCGTCGCACTCTGCCTCTTTGGCCCCTGGAAAAAGCAAAATGCGATGCAATACACCAAGCGTTTCCAGCTCCCCGCCGAAACTGCCGAATCGAAAGAACAAGCTTAAGACGCCGCGCCGCAATCTCATTGAAGCACCGATCTAAATCATGCTTTTCTTGGCAGGGGGGCTCAAAGCCCCCCTTCGCGCAAGCTTCCTCAAAATTCGAGCAATTCGCGTAAACAAAATGCGATGTTTTCGCTCTTTCGCTCAACCATCGCATTTTGTACGCTCATTGCCCGAATTTTTCGGTGATCTTGCGCTACCCCCCTAGCATCGTTATTCCCAATAATCTAAACATCCTTAGCAAGCTCAGATTGATGCCTCAAACCCTACACCACACCCCGCTAAGGGCTATTATAGAACCCGCTTTTGTGCGTAAACCATTGATTCCATTGACTTTATCTTAAACACTCGCCTAAGTTCTCTTAGTTTAAGCTAGCCTGTTTATAACTGCTTTTACATGGTTTGGCACGTAAGTGCAGCTTTGAATCCTTCGCCTGCACCAAAATTACACCACAAATTATCGGAATATGAACTACAAGTGCAAGGTAAGCTTTGCTACACTCGCGATGCGTGATTATCCCTTAAACGCGCGTAATACACGCTGACTCGTAAAGTACGTCCCTCGCCTTCAATGGCGTAAAGCAATCCTTGTTGAGAAACTCATGCAAGAAGTATTTAGCATAAAACAACGACTCGCCCGTGAACAAGGCTACATCCAAAGGAGCGCTAGGCACTGCGTTGCGCTGCTTAAACCTAGTTCCTATTTTGTGGGAATGAGCTCGCTTGGTTTTCAACAAATATACAAAATTATTAACAGTTGTCCTGATTTTTGTGCGCAGCGCGTCTTTGTTCCCGACGATAATTCGGAAAAACAGCTATATCTATACGAATCCCTTCGCATGGCTTCAAACGCCGACATCATTGCGATTTCTATCGCCTACGAACTTGAAATTCCCGATCTCATCCGCTGCTTGCAGCGCCTTGGGCTTGAGCCACTAGCCAAAGATCGCCGCCCAACCGATCCTCTCGTGCTCATTGGTGGACCACTGAGCTTCTCGAATTTTCGCACACTAGAAGAAATGGGGGATTGCTTTATTCTCGGCGAGGGTGAGGGCATTGTTGAACAGTTTTGCGAAGTATATAGGGAGTACCCGAATAAAGAGGCGTTTTTACAAGCCGCTTCACAAACTATGCCCGAGCTTTGGATTCCAAGCAAAAGTACTGAAATGCCAGCATGTCGCTTTGTGGAAAAGAGCATGCTTCCCGCTTACTCGCAGATCCTAACGCCCGACACCGAGTTCTCAGACATGTTCTTGATCGAAGCAGAGCGCGGCTGTCATCGGCGTTGCACATTTTGTGTTATGCGGCGCGGAAAAAACGCTGGCATGCGTATCGTACCCAGCGAAAAGCTACTTTCCTTAGTACCACGCGAGGTAAAGCGCGTGGGTCTAGTCGGCGCCGCAGTATCGGATCACCCCCAGCTCGTCGAGATACTCACCCAACTTCAAGCTCGCGGACACCAGTGCTCGCTGTCGAGTTTGCGCACCGATCGTATTACCCCCGAGCTCGTCGATATATTACGTGCTTCTGGCTTGCGCAGCTTAACGATAGCGGCAGACGGCCCCTCCGAACGACTTCGGCAAAAGTTGCTCAAGGACGTTAGCGAGGACGCACTACGCTATGCTGCAGAAATTGCGGCTGAGCGCAATATGCGAGTGAAAGTTTACGTTATGATTGGCCTACCCGAAGAAACGGACGAGGATATCGATGAATTTGCTAACTTTATGCTAACGCAGTTTGCAGGTCAACAGGTCGTTTTGGGCGTATCCCCTTTCGTTTCCAAGCGACACACCCCATTAGATGGGCTAGGTTTTGCGGGCATCAAAGTTGTTGAATCACGCATTAAGAGGCTTCGCCGACTTTTAGGAAATCGGATTAATATCGGCGACGTATCGGCAAAATGGGCGTTTATCGAACACGCACTCGCTCAGGGCGGACCCGAAATGGGACGCGTCGCCATACAAGCCGTTAACAACGGCGGTAAATTCGGGGCATGGAAAACGGCCATGCAAGATATTGGTAAAACAGTGGCTTGAGCGTTCACCATGAGCCGTTTTTTGCCCAAAAACGAGCTAATGCGTGAAAATTGGGTTTTCGCCCGTGCAAAACTCTTGATTTATGCTTCAAACATGCGCGCTAATGCTTGCCCCGTATAACTTTCTTTGCAGCGCATAAGCGCAACAGGCGACCCTTCAAATACGATTTTCCCGCCATTTGGGCCGCCCTCGGGTCCAAGATCAATGACGTGATCGGCGGCTGCGATGAAGTTTTGCTGGTGCTCAACGACGAGCACAGAATCGCCCTTTTCGACGATTTGACGCATTGCGTTGATAAGTTGATCGATATCTTGCATGTGCAGCCCCACCGTGGGTTCGTCAAAAATAAAGAGCCGCGGCTTTGTGGTCGAACGTCGCATTTTGCCCAAAAATGTCGCAAGTCGTAGTCGCTGAAACTCGCCACCCGATAGACTAGATGTTACTTGACCAATCCGAATATAGGAGAGCCCAACATCGCGTAGGGGGCGCAGCTTTCGCGTAATGCTGGCCGTATCTTTAAAGAACTCCAAAGCTTCAGTAACCGACATGTTAAGAATATCATCGATGTTTTTACCAAGGTATTGGACGTCTAAAACCTTGGACTTAAAGCGTTTCCCCTGACAGGCGTCACAGACAAGTTCTAGATCCGACAAAAACTGCATTTCTATCGTAACTACGCCTCTTCCTTCGCATTTTGGACATCTTCCATCCTTAGTATTGAAAGAAAATGCGTTTGGCAGTATCATATTTGCCTTGGCAAAGGCATTGTTGGCCATGAGTTTACGAATGTCGTCGTAAGCCTTAGTCATCGTCGCGGCATTGGCGCGGGAACTTCGCCCGAGGCTTCCCTGCTCCATCAAAACAAGGTCGCTCAATAAATCCAAGCCCTCTACGGCGTCGCAATTGCCCAGTACATCGTCTTCGTGGAGAGATTTTTGTCTAACCTTCCAAGTGTTGGCTAAAATGTCGTTTACCAAGGTAGATTTGCCAGACCCGCTAACGCCAGTTACACAAACCATAGCGCCAAGGGGTATCACGACATCAATATTTTTGAGATTATGCTCCCTTGCGCCGATAATCCTTATACAATCTCCGCTTTTAGGCGAATTTGTGACGAGTTTTGTCCTCGTCGTTTGCCGAAGCATGCGCCCAGTAGCTGTATCACTTTGGTAAAGCCCCGCGTAGGAACCCATAAAACAGATCTTCCCGCCATACTCCCCTGCTCCAGGTCCTAGCTCAATAACCGCGTCAGCTGCCGCCATCACGTCGGGATCATGCTCGACGAGCACGATGGTGTTGCCCATATCGCGAAGCCCCGCAACCACCGATAGTAGGCGCTCGCTGTCGCGTGGGTGCAAACCCGCCGTCGGTTCGTCTAACACGTATAAAGTATCCGTTAGCCCACGACCTAGCCCTGTACTTAGGTGTAAACGCTGCATCTCCCCACCTGACAAGGTTTTGCTTTGACGATTTAAGTTAAGATAACCCAAACCGACATCGTGCAAAGTGCGAAGTCGTGTAAGAATTTCAGTTAAAAAATAAGCAGCTCCCGATAAAGAAGAGCTCGCTCTTTTGGCTAGAGCTTCAAAATGCGCCAACGCCTCCGACACCGTCATAGGGAGGATTTGCGCTATGCTACGCTCGCCGAGAAAAGCATTTCTCGCTTGCAAGGAAAAACCGCTGGCGTTGCAGTGAGTACACGGCGAGTAGCCGCGAAAGTGGGCAAGCGCAATACGGTTGAGAAATTTGTGGGACTTAGCTTCCAGATCTTTAAAAAACCCCATCACCCCTTTGTAGGCACCGTGACCAAATTTTACGCGATCTTGGTCTTCCTTGGGGAGCTTTTCCCATGCCAAGGTGGTATCAATACCGTTTTGCGCACAGAAGCCGAGTAAACGCTTTTTTCGCAAACGTTTTGACGGTGTTTTAAAGGGATATATCGCATCTTTTTCGATACTAAGGCTAGGATCCTGAATTACCTTATTCCAATCTACGCCGCTTATTCTCCCAAATCCAGTGCATTCGTGGCACGCGCCAAGCGTCGCATTGGGATCAAAAAGCTCTGGGCGCAGCATTTGGTGTAGCTCGCCGCACTCTTTACAGGAGAAGCGTTTATCGAAAGACAGAATTTTCTGCGGTGTATGTCCAAAAATCTCAATTTTTAAGCGTTCATCTCCCAAAAGGAAGGCAGCTTCTACGGCTTCTATAAGACGCGCGGGTGGCGCCTCGCTACTTTTCCAGCCAATGCGATCGATAAGGACAGGAAGTACAGGCATGTCGAGCAAAGCGTCGATATTAGCGCCTTGCATGTTAATGATTTCGCCGTTCACCCACAAACGCATATAACCGCGCTCTACCAAGCGCCCCAAAACCTTAGCGTTCGTTTCATCCTGTGCGTTAATTTCGGCAAAGACGATGAGTCGCAAATTTTCGCCGATTTGGCTCAAAGCGTTATGAATGCTTTGCGCGCTGTCGCGATATACGCCACCTCCACATTTTACGCAGCGCTGCTCAGCAGAGCTCGCATAAAGTAGCCCCAAAAAATCTAAAAGCTCCGATGTCGTTGCTACTGTAGAACGCACATGCGACATAGCACTTTGCTGTCTCAGCGCAATGGCTGGCAAAATATTATCGACGCGAGCCACTGGCGCTTTTGGCATTTGATCTAAAAACTGCCGCGCGTACGTCGACATCGACTCCAAAAAGCGACGCTGACCCTCGGCAAACAATGTGTCAAAAGCTAGGGAGCTCTTACCGGAACCACTCACACCAGTAAGCACAGTAACCGCATTTTGTTCAATTTGAACATCGATGTTTTTTAAATTGTTTGTCTTTACGCCATATAGCTCTATTTTTCTTCGTTTCAATCTAGCCTTGCTCTAATTTTCAGTATTTAATCTTACTAAAGCATCTTTCGCTGCCGCACGCACCCAATCACAGGGGTGCAAGTCCATGTCCTTAAGCCATTTTTCGCAATTTGCAAGCCCAAGGTTTGCCATCACGATGCAGGCATTTCGCTGTAATATATAAGGGTGTGCGCCATCTAGTGCGCTTCCTTTAAAGCGTTTACGAAGTTTGGATGCCGATGAAGTCAGTATGTCTTCAACGCCAAGATCCGCTAGCACAAAACTAGCTAGCTCGCGTCTCTTTCCTCGATTGTATGGGCAAACACTCTGGCAAGTATCGCAGCCCCAAACTCTCGCGCCCATTGCACGAGCAATGTCTGCGGGGATTGCCCCCTTATGCTGCGTATTCCAATACGCAATACAGCGCTCAGGCGCGTAGCCTGCCCTTGTCAATGCCTTGGTGGGGCAGGCAGCCACACACGCCGTACAGCCCTTATCACAAAGGCGAACAACGGGCTCATGGCATAAGCCAAATTCATAGTTTTCGCGCTCTGCATATAGATCGTAGTCGATGAGAAGCTCCGCTAGAACGACAAAAGAACCGAAATTCGGCAAAATAAGATTTTGGTTTCTAGCGCAGAATCCAAGTTTCGCTCTGCTCGCCAGCTCGCGCTCCAGTATTGGCGCCGAATCGACGCAGATGCGCGCTCGCTGTACAGGCGTATTTTCGCGTAACCACTCCAGAACAACTCCAAGTTTTTCGCGCATCACGGCGTGGTAGTCTGGAAGGGCGCAAAAAGAAGCCCAAAGCAGCGGCGAGTTTTTGGGAACAGCTGGAATGGGTAGCGCTACGCAAAGGATCGACTTTGTTTCGGGAAGCAGCGCTGTAAAGTCTTTGCGAAACTCGGCACCCCTAACGAGGTACTGCAAATTGGGGGGAAGGCCGCGTTGCACGGCTTTTTGGTAAAACTCGTAGTACGCTGGCGGCTTAGCATCCGTTATGCCAAGAGCTACAAAAGAAAGCTTTTGGCAAAGCTCGCGAAAGGCTAGAGACATTTCAGTAGCTCGCTAATCACTTCGTTTGCATCTGCCACCAAGGCGTAGTCGGCAAATGAAAAAATAGGGGCTTTTGGATCTTTATTAATGGCAAAGATCTCTTTGGCATGCCTCAGACCCGCACGGTGCTGTATGCTGCCCGATAAACCAAAGGCGATGTAGCTTTGCGGTGCAACGCTTTTACCGCTTTGTCCCACTTGCAAGTCGTGTGGGCAGTAGCCCGCATCGACTGCTGCGCGGCTAGCGGCAACACCTGCGTTTAAACGCGAGGCTAATTCATATAAGCGCTCAAAGTTCTCTTTGCTCCCCAATCCGCGCCCACCCGCTAATATAAGTTCAGCATTTTCTAAGTTCCTAAGCTCCCCCAAGCGCTCTATTCCCAATATTTCGATGCCTGCAAGCCTCGCCAAACTCGGCTCTAAACGATGAAAATGAGCTTTTTTTAATAAATCACCGTCGTAAGTTCGCTCATTGCGCGCAAGAAGGGCAGAAAATTGCGCAACATTGATCTTTTGCTCTTCAAACCATTGATAGGCACAGATGCTTCGCAAGGCGATATTTCGCTCAATATCAAGGCAATTTGAGATCATGGGCAAGTCGAAGTGCGCAGCTAAGTGCGGCATAAGTCGTTGCCAAAATGCAGAGTTTGAGGCGAGTAGGCTACGCGGCATATATGAAGGAAGAACATCCTTTAATTCGGCCAAGATCTGCATCGGATGATGAATGTGCGAAGAATTTAAAGGATAATGGTATATATCGCTAACAGCGCCAAGTAGTGCCGTATTTTTGCTTAACAAGAAAACATCTGCACAAAGTGCAAAAACAGCTAAGTTTTCGCCGCGACGCTCCGCAATATTAAGCGCATTGGCTAAAGCATTTTCGGGGATCTGTGCACATTCGTGTGGGGATAAAAGTAAAAGCATTGGGCTAATGGTTTGTCGATACGTGAAGAGTTAAAATCATATGCCTACTTAAACTACGCACTAAACGCTTTAAGGCCGAACTTTTGATGAACTATGAGGCCCTCGGGTGTACGATGTCCGAGGTAAATAATGGAAAGCCGTGGATAATTAGACTTTATGCGCTCAAAGATGCGCTCACAAGTTTCAGGCTCCAAATCAGAGCTGAGCTGATCAATGATAAGCATCTTCGGCTCCATAGCCAGAGCGCGTGCCAAAAGCACCCGTTTTCGCTCCCCCCCGCTAAGCGCTTGCCCTCCTTCACCGACAAAACCGTCCAAACCGTGTCGTTCAACAAGGTCGTTGAGCGCGCAGCAGTCAATAACTTTTGCCAGTTTATCCGCGCCGATCTTCGCGTCAAGAACGATGTTCTCCTTTAAACTTCTCGAAAACAGTAACGGCTCTTGAGCTACAAAAGCAAAGTCGACACCATCGCCAGCGGGCCACAAAATCGAACCCGACTCCAAAGGATAGAGCCCCAAAATGCAGTAGGCTAGACTCGTCTTTCCCATGCCCGAGGGTCCGAGAACGGCGAGGTTTTGACCAAGCGGGAGCTCCAAATTTAGATTTTGGAAAATCTTGCGTTCGCCGAATGAAAAGCTTGCATCTTTTAATAGCAGCGCATTTTCATTATATTTTGGCTTAAACTGTGTTTTTCGCTCGTTTTTTTCGAGTTCATGACCGCGTTTTTGAGCCTCGACGTAGTGCTGATACGATGAAAGCAGATAGCCCGCGGTTCGCAAGGCAGCAAATACTCTTGCCAAGTAGATCTGGAAGCCTAGGAGTATGCCAATACTCACCCCTTGCTCGCTAAAAACGAGATAACCACCATAGCCAAAAACGGCTAAAATCAATAATGCCTGCAGAATATCAAGCACCATCGTTTGGATCTGCATCGTTTTTTGGTAGCGATATAGCCTGTAGCAGCTTTCTTCGTTCGTATTTTGAAAGCGCTGGCTAAAGCTATCGGCAATATTGAGAGCTTGAATCGCATCTAGTGCACGGAAACTTTCGTGCAGAAATCCGTAAACACCCTCTTGAGCTTGCAAGGCCTCGCGTGATCGCAGTTTGAGCTGTTTTCTCAAAAAAATATAGAATACGCCTACCAACACAAAGGGTACAATGGCAAATGCAGCTAAACGCCACGAAAGGTAGAGCAAAATCGCGCCCACGCCCAAAATCGTTACCAACAGCTGCACTCCCTGACTTAAGCGCGCTCCCAACCACTCGCCCTCGCTCTCGGCGGCGAGTAGGCAACGACTCATCATTTCGCCTTGCGATAAATGTCGCGCACTGAGCAGTTCGGCGTTTAAAGTAGAGGCAAAAAGCTGTCTTGCACGTAAATTGTCGGCAGTAAGCGCATAAAGTTTAATTTTATTCTGCGCCACGTAAGCGATGCAAGCCGCCGCAATCTGTGAGCCTACACAAAGAAGAAGCCAAAAAAACAAACCCCGTAACGACGCATTCTCTATGCCATCATCAACCGCTCTCACCAAAGCATAAGGCGCAAAAAGCGCCAAACTCGCCGATAAAAATGCGAGAAAGGCGCTGAAAAATAGTTTTAAATTTGGGGTTCTGCTTTGAAAAATGCCGTTCATTTTATTTTCCGCGGCCTTGCGGTTTGCAGCATTAACATTGCAGCTCGTTTCTAGAGCCAGTGATTCTAGAGTTTAGTGGGTGAAGGTGATGGGAATGGAGGCATATCACGTCGAGCACCAGAGTTCCCACGGATTAGCGTGCTGAGTTTTCCCAAATTTTCGATACTCGGCTTTTGGTAAACGACCGCTTTAGCCTTTTGTTTTGGTTTTTCCATATTTTCTCCTAAGCATATAACTTCCCCCGACGTATCATTATATTAAGCCCATGTCTTGCTGTCAAGAGGGCAAAGTGGCCGCATGCGGTAATGGGGAAAAATTCGCGTTGACAGAGTACTTGAGTGCAGGGGGGGTAGCGCAAGATCACCCGAAGTTTCGGCGACTGAGCGCATTTTTTGCGATGGATGCGCGGCTTGAGCGCATACATCGCAAAAAATATAGCGCGAAGCCGCTGAAAATGAGGGAAGCTTGCGCGTAGGGGGCAAAGCCCCCACAAAAAAGAAAAAATGCGCTTAAATATGAAGCCTAGCTCTAGTCTTCCAACGCTTTCTATTTTGTTCGCTCTGACTTAAAATGTGCATCGTTGTGCTAAAGCGCTTGTGCGTGAGTGAATAACTATTTAGTTGGGGCGGTGAAATGAGAACGAAACTTTTAGTTTTAAACGTATTGTTAGTCATCTTGGCGATACTCTTTCTTGGCTGCAAAGGAAAAAAGGATTTAGGAAATGAAGAGAAAACGCGCGTCGACAAAAGCCCTAAAGCAGTAGCCCAAGCCATCGAGGTGCAAGCCCCTCAAGAGCCCAAAGCGGGAAACGAGCCAGGCGCAATGCGCGTTTATGCCGACACCATCGCTCGGTTTTTTAATCTCGTGGCAAATCCAGGCGGCGATTATGATGTGTACTCAGGCGAAGCGGCTGTGTGGGACTCCATTGAGGATAAAAGTCGGATGCAAGCCTTGCAATCTGTAGGCTACGCGGTTCTCGATGTCAGCGGCGACGGGGTCGAAGAATTATTGATAGGCGCGATTGATAAAAGCGAAGGTGGCAGCCACGTCGGCAGTGAGGTTTACGCACTCTTCACCATCGTAGACGGCGAAGTGCGCTTGTCTTTTGCGGGCAAAGCGCTAAACCGGTACTACCACATGGGAGATAGGCGCTTCTTTAACAGCGGCACGGAGGGAGGGGCGAGTAGCCATTTTGGCAGCTTTACTCTGGCGAGAGATGGAAAAGGCTTAGAGTGTAACGACTTCTATTTTACGGGCGAAGCTGAGGGCGATCCCGTCCGCACTGAATATTTTCACAACACTGAATGTGCATTTGACAAAGAAAATGCCAAAAAGCTAGAAAGTCTCGAAGAATTTGATAAAATTGAGGCAAAACTATCGAAACAAGTTCAAGAAATTGAACTCACTCCTTTCGCTGAATATGAAGCTACCAAGGCTCGACTTGATGCTGGCGATAACGCAGGCAATGATGTTGATGACGATGCTGACGATGATGGCGACGACGAGTTGCAAGCACAGTATCTCAAAGATTTTAAAGGAGACTTGGGGGAGCATGAAAGCTTCGATGCCGATAATGATGAGTATCAGGTGAAAATCCTTTTTTCTAGCAAGACTGAGCTAAAGAACTTTAAAGTTCACGGCCTAGAATTAAGATATGATACACACGGGAACAGAAGTTTTAAAACTGAAGACCTGTATTCGCTCGGGAGTCTCTTGCCAACGCGCCCGCTGGTCTTAGGTATGACGTTTTTTGGCGACACAGCGGCGTATGCCGTATCTTACGTCAACAGACGCGGCGAAACAGAGGTTTACTCTATCGAATTGAGCGGTTTTGATGGCTCTATTGAGCTTATTAGATTAAAATAAGTTGAGCGTTGCACGAAATACAATAGTGCGTCGCCTATACCAAAAGATTTTAATGTATTGCGGGGGGGCGCTGCTCCTTCTGCATAAGGGCTTGATTTTATGGAGTTCTTTTTGAACGCAAGAATATAGTTTATTTACACGACAACTATGCGGTTACCGCTGATTTTTCGCAGGCTTAAAAGCAAAAAACGGCATAGAGCTTGAAATATCCTTCTTAGTGTAGAGTATTAACTCTTAGGGGGTGGAAGGAGTGTAGATGAAGGCGATTTTCTTATTTTCGTTCAAAGATATACCAGTTGGCGTCAACCCGATGTACTTGCTGCTTATGCTGTTTTTGGGATACAGCACAGGCTCTTGGACCAATGGCTTGATTTTTGCGCTCTGTGCAACGGTAGCGCTGTTATTCCATGAGTTTGGACACGCGCTTTTCGCAAAGCGCTACGGTTTAGAGCCCAAGGTTTTATTGCATGGTTTTGGTGGCCTAACGCTGCACGAGTTCCCCAAAAGCAATGGGCAGGATTTTCGCATTACCCTTGCTGGGCCACTGACCAGTTTGTTGTTAGGCGCGGTGTTTTTGGGAATCACGATGGGGATTAACCTAGGATTATCGCCCGAGTGGTTAGAGCAGCGACAGAATTTGCTTCACTTACTCAACTATAGTTTATGGGTAAATTTTGGCTGGGGCATCTTTAATTTAATTCCTATTTTGCCTATGGACGGTGGAAAACTCCTGCACTCAGGATTAAAGTTTAAGTTCTCCGAGCGGCGCTCTCAAATTGTTGCGACCATCGTGTCTTTAGTGTTTGGCATTGCGGCACTTGTTGTTGCGGCAATATTTAAGATGCTCTTTATGATCATTATTATCGCGTTTATGGTCATGATGAACATCAACACCCTACGCGCAATTTTTGGCAAGGACTCTCCCAACACGACGAGCAGGGAGGCAGAAATTCTCTATGAGCAAGCCCGAGTTTTAGCGCGCGCCCACGAATGGGAGCAACTTGAATTAACGGCGCAACAGATGAAGCGCGCCGCGCTTGGCGAGGATCAGGTTAAACGTGCCTATGAGTTGTTGGTAATTGCGAACACAAACATGAAACGTTACGAAGAAGCGCTCGACTATGCGCGTTTTGCCCTACAAAGCGACGCCGTTAAACAGGCAGTACAACGCTGCGAAACGATGCTGCGAAACGTTGATAATAGTTAAATACCACAAAAGATTTTTTACCACGAAAAACACAAAAGGCACGTAAGATTATTACAAATAAAGCTGGGCATCCCTACGCTCGCCCATACAAACATTGACAATACTCGAAAAAACGGCGAATTTACTTAAGATTTGAGTGGCGCGCTTCACTTTGCACGTGCGCAGAACTTCGTATTTGCTGCAAGTCGCAATGAAGCAAGGGAAGCTAGCTCCTTCGCCAAAAACGAGTAAAAACTTTCTGTGATTTTGTGGACTATTTAGTTTTGAGATCGAAATGACTAAGGCCAGAGGCGAGTCTGGGATACCCGATGGCACGCAATTTTCCGAATTAAAGGGTGACGCTGCCTTTTATTTTGCGCGTTATATGCAGTCGCAAGAGCAGCTGGAAGCGTTCCAAGAAATCGCGATGGCCGTTGGGACTTTGCCCAACTTAGACGACGTGTTGCGGATCATCGTGGATAAAACAACGCGTTTGATGCGAGCGGAGCGTTCCACTATTTTTATTTTGGACAAAGAAGAGCGCTGTTTACACTCGACGGTGGCAGAGGGAATAGGGAAAATCGTTCTTAAGCGCGGCGAAGGGATTGCTGGGCGCGTGGCGTTGACGGGTGAGCCGATAAATATCGTCGATGTGTATAAGTGCGAGTGGTTTAACCCGCGTTTTGATGAAGAGAGTGGTTTTAAGACGCGATCTTGTTTGTGTCATCCCATCTGGAATGCGAAGCGACGCGAACTGATAGGCGTAGTCGAGGTACTCAACAAGCGAGAGTCGTATTTTAGTGTAGCGGATCAAGAGTTGCTCGCCGTCATTTGTACGCAGATCGCGACTACGATTACCAATCACAGTCTGTATTTGGAAGCTATTGGGCAGCATGCGAGCCTGCTTGAGGCACACGAGCAACTGGTACAGCGCAAAGAAGAGCTCGACGTTCTCTATACCATAGAGCGACTCGCGGCCGATGCGAGTAATTTGGATCTCCTTTTACAGTCGGTTTGTGCTAGGTGCTTGCAGGTTTTGAAGTGCCAAGCCGTTGGCTTGGTTTTGGAGCACAATGAGCAGCATACACTATATTTATCGCAGTATCGCAAAGCAGGGGAGCCAAGTTTTAGTTCACAGTGCTTGCTAGAGCATGAAGGAATTTCGGCTCGCGTGACCAAATCGCGGGAGTCGTATGTGGGATACGCGACGAATGAGCATCCTATTTACGATTTGTCGCTAAATCACTTGGGTATTGAGCTTAAAAGTGTTGCCGCTGTGGCTTTGGTGCACCAAGATCGTGTTCTGGGTTCACTTATTTTAGCCAACAGACGCGGCGGAGCGATCGGGACGCGGGCGCGCGAGTTTAACGATGACGATATGAAATTGTTAAATGTTATCGCAAACCATATCGCTCCATCGATTGCAGCGCAACTTGAACGCGAAAGCATAGAAAAAGAGCAGCGACTTACGGCTATTGGGCAGCTTTTGCTTTCAGTTTTACACGATTTTAAAACCCCGTTCTCCATCATTTCGGGATATGTCGAATTGATGGCTAAGCAGGATGATGAGGCTAAGCGTAAATTGTGGGCTCAAACCATCGACAAGCAGTTTGACACGATCCAAAAAATGACGAACGAAATTTTGCTTTTTGCTCGTGGAGAAACAGCGCTTTTGGCGCGAAAAACCTTGTTGAGCAGCACCATGCAAGACATAGAAGATTTGCTAAGACCCGAGGCAGAACGCCGTGAGATAGAACTCGAAATCATCGAAGAATATAAGGGTCATTGGGTTTATGACGCCATGAAAATTCAGCGTGCCGTAGTAAATCTGGCGCGAAATGCGATGGAAGCCATAGAAAGCCATGGGAAGATTATCATTAGAACATACACTGAAGGCGAGGATCTGTTGTTGACGATTGAAGACAACGGGGTGGGAATTCCATCGCATTTGGGCAAATCGTTATTTGACGCCTTTGTAACATATGGCAAACGAGGGGGAAGCGGCTTAGGGCTTTCTATAGTCAAAAAAGCCGTAGAGGCGCACAACGGCAGCATTTCGTACGAAAACGTCGAACCACACGGAACAAAATTCTACTTGCGACTACCCGCAACGAACACAGTGTAAGGCCAGCCAAATTCATATGCAAAGAATAGCATTAATCGTTGCCTACGATGGTACGGCATATTCAGGTTGGCAACGCCAAAGAGATGTTCCCAGTGTACAAGAAGCGCTAGAGACGGCGCTGTCCAAGATTCATGGCGGGAAGCCAGTTTTAGTGATGGCGGCGAGCCGCACGGATGCTGGAGTTCATGCGCAATACCAGATCGCGTACTTTGATAGTGACAGAGCTTATGATGAGGAGCGTTGGAAGGTGGCGATCAACGCCACGACGCCGTGGAACATTCAAGTGCGCAGAGCCTATATTGTGGCTGCAGATTTTAACCCAAGATCACAAAACAATGGTAAGCACTACCGCTATTTGTTGTGGGAGGGTTTTACGCTTCCGCCGTCTTTACTCAAGTACGCGGTGAGTTGCCCGCCACTGGACATTGAGCGAATGCGTGAAGGAGCGCAGCATTTTGTGGGTACACACAATTTTTCGGCATTTCGCGCTTACGACTGCCAAGCTGCACACGCAATCCGCACGATCTATGATGTTTCGATTGAACGAAAGAACTATATTTACGAATACCCGTTAGAGCACGAAGAGAACTCGCTTATTCAGATCGATGTTAAGGGAACAGCCTTTTTGAAGCAGATGGTGCGTATCATGGTTGGAAGCCTTTTAGATGTAGGGCTAGGAAAGCAGAAACCCGCGTGGATCGCAGACTTATTGGAGAAGGGGCAACGCTCTATGGCCGGTCAGACGATGCCGCCCCAAGCACTGTGTTTGCTCAAGATTTTTAGTGATCTCGAAAGCGAAAGCCCCGCAACTTAGCGCTACGGGCTCGCGGGTTTTGGGCACACTCATCGTCGCTAGCGACGACGGCTTTTCTGCTAAGTACCTGTCCGAGGCTTTTGAGTGAACAGGCGCACAACGGTAAAGATTTTGGGCAAACGCAGGGTTCTTGCCAGTTTCGAAACTGCTGTTTAATGATGCGATCTTCGCCAGAGTGAAAGCTAATGATGGCGACGCGCGCGCCTGCTTTACACCAACGGGGTAACTGTTTAAGCATCATCTCGATGGAGCGTAACTCATCGTTTACAGCGATCCGCAGTGCTTGGAACACGCGGGTTGCGGGGTGGATTTGACCCGGTCGCGCGCCACCGAGTAATTTCTCGCAGAGCTGTGCCAGCTCTTTGGTCGTTTCAAGTTTCCCCACTTGCGCTTGAGCGCTTATTTCGCGGGCCATACGACGCGATTGACGAATATCACCGTAATAGAACAAAATATCTGCAAGTTCTTCTGTCTTTACCCGCTTCAGTAGCTCTGCCGCGCTCTCTCCCTCGCTGCCCATGCGCATATCAAGTGGCGCATCGCTTTGGAAGGAAAAACCGCGCTTGGCGTTATCGAGCTGGTGGGAGCTCACGCCGAGGTCGGCAAGTACCATGTCAAAACCGCCACCTTCGTTTGCGCTTTTGGCGCCAAGCTCACTAAGAGCCGAGTCGAGATCGGCAAAATTGGCGAGCGCCGTGTGAATGCTAGGCGCTAGCGTTTGCAGTCTTTGGCGAGCTACCGCGAGCGCTGTGGGGTCGCGGTCTAAGCCATAGAGCGCACCCGTGACACCCAATTTTTTGGCGATAGCCCTAGCATGTCCAGCACCACCCAGCGTCAAATCAAGGGCTGCTTCCCCTTCTTTAGGAGCCAGCATATCGATGACCTCTTGCATCAAAACAGCTAGGTGATGAAATTCGGTCATCGTTTTAGTTAAAGCTCAGCGCTGCCCACGCCACTATGGTGGCAACGACAAAAGATAAGAGACCAACCATGATGGCCACGCGATCTACGGCATAAGGGGTGGGCGGCATTATTTACTCACTGTTCTGCTTTACACAAAGTCACGACGGCTAAGATACTCGCCTTAATCTTAGTTAAGCCGCACAAAATTTCGTGACAGGCTCTATTGTTCGTATTTTACGTACTTCGAGAGTACCCACACGGTTTTGCCTTTTTCGTACTCTACTTCGACCATATCGGATTTTGGCGAGAGTTTTTTACAAATATAACAAACCATTCGGGGTTCTTCTGCGGCTGTTTTTTCTTCAGTGCTATCTACCATGTTTTCCTCATTATTTGAATATTGGTCTATGTTTCTACGCCTAACGCTTGTTTACGTAGGCGCGAGTTAAGCTTGCTAACATTTTAAAACGTCGCTAGCAAGTAGTAGTTGTCTAGGAGGCTTGGCTGCTGTGCAAGCACAAAGTCGTCAAATGGATAATTTTCAAGGCTATTTTTTTTGTGGGGGAAGTTTCCCCCTCCGCCGCTACCCCGCGCTGTGCGCGGGTTTGCGTCTACCCCCTCCGCGGGGACACCCCGCGACGCCCCGTCCAGTTTTGGCATTCATAGAGGTTTGCGCTTGTCCTAGGCTTGGCTGCTGTGCAAGCACAAAGTCACACAACGAAGGCCAAGGCAAGATCTTATTACTAACCACTCACCATAGCTTGTGCTATAATATGTGCGTCGCAGAAATGCGGCTGTTCTTCGACTACTATGCTAGAGGCTTTATGAAAGTAAAATTAGCGTTATTGCTCTCGACCTTATGTTTTTGCGTTTCATGTAACAATGTCGGCGACTATTATTGCGGCGATAACGAAATAAGCGATGAAGAGCTTTGCGATGGCAGCGCTGAGCATCACAAAACATGTTACGACTACGACAACACTGTAAGTTGGAAGGCTGGTGGGAAGCCTGATTGCAATGCTACTTGCGACGGATTGCTGCGGGGTACTTGTGAAGAATTAAGCACAGATGCTCTTTGTGGAGACAGCGTTATTAGTGGCGCGGAGCTTTGCGATGGCACGCTGGAGCACGGTAAAACTTGCGCCGACTTTGACAGCTCAAAAAGCTGGAAAGCGGGCGGTGTACCGGGCTGCAACGCCACTTGTGACGGGCTAGTCCAAGGAACTTGCGAGCTACGCGAAACAACGGCGGTTTGCGGGGACGGATTTATTACCGATGACGAGATTTGTGACGGAACCATCCCCCACGGTAAAACTTGCGCCGACTTTGACAGCAAAACAACTTGGCTTGCGGGTGGCACACCAGCTTGTGGGGCAGATTGCGTGTCGCTAACGCAGGGTACTTGCGTCAAAGCATTTTGCGGGAACGGCCAGGTCGATGAAGGCGAAGTTTGTGATGGCAAAAACCTCAATGGGAAGAGCTGTGAATCGTTCTTTGAGCAAAATCCGTATTTCGTTTACAAGGGAGAGCCTGCTTGCTCAGAAGATTGCCAAACCGTGTTAAAGGGAACATGCGAAGCAACGCGTTGTGGCAACGGCATAATCGAGCTGGAACACGGCGAGAAGTGTGACTTTAATGAAGATGGTTCATCGCGGTTTTTGGGTGGTACGCCGCCAACTTGCAGTGAATATATCAGCACTATCGATTGGGCTGAAGGTGGCACCCCTGCTTGCTCTAAGGACTGCAAAGCCTATGCCAAGGGAAGCTGCGTCGAGGCGGCAGGCCCAAAAGCAGGAATTTTAACTTGTGAATTTACGAGCTTAGAAGTTGATGAAGCCACAAAAACGCTAAAAGCCAGTGCCAAAATTGAGCTTGAGGAGGGAATTACGCAGCCCTTCATTGCAGGTCGTTTAAGTTGTGGCGTGCCAACGGTGGAGACTTACGCGTGGAACCACACAAGTTCAGCGCGCGCCATAGAATGCAGCGAGTGTGAAGCTAATCACTACCGCTATATCGCGGACATGAACTATGGCCATTTTGGTGCAGGAGAATACGCCTGCGGCTTTTTGATGAACGCCGAAGCAGGCCAAAACTCGTTCTACCTCTGCCCCACAACAAACGGCTACCCCGCCCCACAAGGCATTGCCAGCTCTGAGTATGTACACAAGTTTACGATAGAAGCCGAAGAGATCGAAGGCACTGTTATTGCGCGCTGGGATTTCGATGCGCTGGAGAATAAGTCAGAGCACTTATCGGTAAAAGCCGATTCTGGCACTTTAGCTGAGCATGCAGTCATTACGCATTCGGCCGGCAAAGCCATGACTGCGTACACGGGAACGCAAGGTTATGGCTCTCAAGCGCTTGGTACGAACGACTTTAGCTTAGAAACGACTTTGGCGCCAAACACAGATCCACACTTTAAGCTGCAATTCTCCACGGTTGGCGCAAGCGGGATCCATGTACAGTTTAAGGTGGCGGGCTCGGGGAACTATGATAAAAAAGTCGCGATCGCTTACGTCAACAATAACAATCCCGTTGTTGTTGGTAGCGAGCTTATAGTGTCGGGTTCCAATGTTTTTACAGCTTTCCCCCGTACTGCGCTGGATACTTTGGCGAACAAAACCAACGCCGAACTTCGCATTTACGGCTATGGCCTTGAAGATAAGAACTCAACACTTCGTGTCGATGAAATCATTGTCACGGCGGATGTGGTAAACTAAGTTTGGGGAAAACTGGGCTTGCGCCAGTTTACCTGGGGGTAGCCCGAGATCGCCCGCCGTAGGCGACGCGCGGCGCATTTTATGCGGCGGTTTGCCGAACAGGCGAAACGGCGCATAAAATATCGCGCCTGCTGGCGCATGCGGCGGGAAGCTCGGGCGAAGGGGGTTTACCCCCTGCCAAAGAAAATTGGCGAATATTGAGCTTAAAGGCACGCGTTAGAGTCTATGAAAGAAAACTTAAAGCGTTATCGAAATTTGCTCTTGGTGATCGTCGGGGTTTCGTTGCCCTTGTTGCTTTTGTCGGTGCAGGGCGGGCAAAGGGCGACCGTGTCGGTGCCAGAGCGGACAAACATGTTTTTGGCGGCGACAGCGCAAAACCACTTCGATTATTTGGTGGGCAACAGCGCGGGATTTTGGAACGCCTACATTGATTTGGTGCACACAAAGGCCGACAATGAGGCGCTGCGCTTGGAGAATGCGCGTCTACGCGAGGAGAACACGGGCTTGCAGGGGATTTTGCAAGAAAACGCGCGCCTCAACAAGTTGGTCGGCTTTAGGAACGCGCGCGCCATATTTGAGTTAGCGCCAGCGAGAGTGATTGCAGCCGATGTTTCGCCCTATTTTCGGGTCTTGCGAATACGAGTCGAAGCCGAGCGCAATGATATCAAGCCCGAGATGCCAGTCGTGTCGGCCGAGGGCTTAGTGGGGCGCGTGGAGCGCGTTAACGGACGATTTTGCGACATTATGCTAGCCGTCGACCCACGATCAAAAATCGATATTTTAACGCAAGTCAACCGCTCACGCGGAATTTTATCAGGGCTAGGAGACGACCGAAGCTATGACGCAAAGATTTCCTACCTGCTGCGCCGCGATGAAGTCGAAGAGGGGGAACTCGTGGTAACAAGCGGGCGCGCGGGAAGTTTTCCCAAAGAATTGCCTGTGGGGCGTGTGCGCAAAGTCAATAGTAAGGAGTTCGGGCTGTACCAAAGTGCGACGGTGGAGCCGATTGTGGACTTTTCGCGGCTCGAGGAGCTGTACATCATTATCGGGGAAATAAAGGGCGAGCCGCATGCCGATAGTCGTATTTAATGGCGTGGCGGCGCTTTTGTTAATCGTGCTGCAAAGCAACTTTGTTAGCGCGTTTCACATTACGGCGTTTTGCATCAATTTTAGCGTCATAAGCGCTTGTGCCCTCAGCGCGATGAATGCACCCTTTGCGGGAAGCGTCTTTTCGATGCTCCTTATCGGCGCTTTCGCCGATTCCATGTCCTCTGGTCCTCCCGGGCTCTACCACTTACTCTGCATGCTCGCCTACTTCGCGCTCGCCGCCCTAGCCTTACGCGTGCGCTCTCAGCGAGCGATTTTTATCGTCGTCGTCGCGGCGTTGACCTGCGCCGCTTTTGATTTACTCTACGGCATGATTTTAGCCATCATTTACCCCGAATCAACGATATTACAAGCCATTCCTAGCGTTTTGTGGCGAAACGCTATTGCCACCGCGATTTTCACGCCTCCTTATTTTTGGCTTATCTCTAAAGCCAACGCGATTTGGCTAATACGAAGCCAAAGCGGACTGCGAAGAAAGTTCTAAATCGTGGGCGCGACTCCAAAGCTCGTTAAGGAGCTTTGATTGATTGGGGCTATCGCTCCAAACCCCGTCCAAGGGCTATCGAGACCTGCTTTTGTGTGTAGAGTATTGATTTTATTGACTTTATTTTGAAAACTCACCTAACTTTCTTGCTTTAATCAAGGGCCGCTTTGAAAGCTGCTCCTACTCATTTTTGCATTAATCAGAGTCTCCCTAAGGACTTACAGCTGATGTATAAAGAACCACCAATACACAGCAATACACATCAATGATTGTCATAAGACGATTTTAAGCACCAATAAACACAGACTAAGTAGAAGCAATAATTCGTTTTTTCCGTGTGCATCGGTGCTTCTAAAACTTTGTGCGAGCTACTTCTGTAGAAGCTACTGAACAACGGCTAAATGCGAAATGAACCAGTTTTGCTCAAAACGAAATGAGCCGAAAAGATATGCTTTTACTCATTTTGTTTTTGCCACTCCTCGATATCTTCGAGGCTAGGAGCCTCAAGGAGGAAGGTTTGAACTTCTTCTTCATCTATATTTGGGATGACAAGATTTGGCGCTAATGTTGGGGGAGCAGCTTTTGGCGCTAATGTTGGGGGAGCAGCTTTTGGCGCTAATGTTGGGGGAGCAACTTTTGGCGAGGAAACGCTAGGAGCTGGCGTATCGGGTGGATGCTTGTGCGGGAAAGGTGCATTCATGGTGCGGATATCAGCGGTTTCGTACGATTCGTCGTGTTCATGGTGATGGGCAAAGGGCGATGGAAGCGCACATGTATCAATAGAATCCATATCCATAGTTTCTGGAGAGTCTAAGCCTGCCCAATCTGGCACATCTTGTGCAAAAGGCGATGGAAGCGCACAGGTCTCGACAGAATCCAAGTCCAATCCTTCGATTTTCTCGATCACCGGCGGCGTGTATCTTTGGATTTGGGGGGCGAGCTTTGGAAGCGCTGTGGGAGCTGGCGGCAACGTCGGGAGTGGCGCTACGGGAGCGCCGAACTGTGGCAGAGGAGCTTGTGTAGCAGGCTCTACTTGCTGCATGCCAGCATGTGGGCTACCAATGCGCAACACGTGGCGTAAAGGCACACTACTTTCAAGCGCGTAATAAAACACGCTCAGTGTAACAGCCCCCATCAAACAAAGCTGAAACGCAAAGCTGTACACCGTTAAATCGATATAGCGATAATTTGCCCACTCAAAAATCGGATCCAAGAAAAGCGAAATGACGATGATGCAAAGATAGGCTATGGGTAGAATTTTTGGTGTAACCACCTGCTTTTTCCTAAAGGCCAAGCTCTGCCAAATGAAGACAGCCGATGACAATACAACGATCGCCGTCCAAGTCCAAAACATGGCCGGGCCAAAGCTGTCAAACCATATGTGATCGCTGTTGGTGCTAAGCACAATGCGACTAAACAAATACACCACTCCCCAAGCATAGGCGAGGTATCGCAAAGAGTGGAAAGGAGCTATATCTTTATTGAAAATGGAGATGAGTAGGAAGGCAATTGCCGAACCAGCAGGCGCAAAAACCCAAAGCAACATCAGATCCAAACCCGAAAAGACGAATAACGCACTGCACAATGTGAATTGCACGAGCATAAATGCGGAAAGCAGCAGCGAGTCTATGCGTCGAAGGTAAAAAATGATGAAGCCAAGAAGCAAAACGAAGGCAAGCGTTGCGTTAAAGAGGTAAAAAACACCAGCATTCACCATCACAGCATGCACTAAGGCAACGAGGCCAAAAGCCGCGGCCAGACATCCCATTCCTAATGATACTTGTCCCCCTCGCACAACAGCAGCGCTCATTATTTCTTTCCTTCCAAAGTCATCAAAACTTCACGAATCTCAGCTACGTAACCCTGTGCCGCCGCGCGCTGTCCCATCATTTCGGGCGCCGCTGCATTAAGGGCGAACTTATCTAACCAAGTCTTGGCTTCTTTATATAAATCAATCGCTTCCGCAGTCTTGGAATTGTGTTGCGCCTCCTTGGCCTTCCAATAATTCGAAATTCCCACGCCGTAGACCGTCGGCAGAACCAAGTCTAATCGATCCGCATTGTGGCTCTGAAACAGGTCAAAAGCCTTTTTAAAGTGTAACAACGCATCGGTGTATTGTCGCAATTCTAAATATATATTGGCCAGCTCCGTTTCGAGCTGCGCGTCCATCGGGTTGTTTTGCACCCCATTGAGTAAAACGCGCGCGGCCTCAATGTTAAAGCCATAATCCGCATACAACATCCCGAGCTCTTTGTACGCCACCGCCGTCGGCGCTGCATCGTCCGTCATCAATTTGGGGTTTGCGTGAATCGACTGCTCATATGCCACAGCTGCCTTTTGCAAGTCCATCCCCGCCCTATAAACACGCGCCAATTTCAAGTGCGCTTCAGCATAATAAGGGTCCAACTCTATCGTTCGCACAAACGACTTAGCCGCATCATCCAACAAGGATTTCGCTAGCGCCGCGTCTGCCTCATCCCTCAGCGACTCCCCTTGCGACAACAACACACTCGCCAACATATAATGATATTGCGCCTCATCGGGCTTAAGCTCCACACTACGCTTAAAATAGCGCGCCGCTTCACTGTAGTCCCGCGCCTGCGTCCGCATAATCCCCAAACGGTATTGCGCCTGGTCATTCTTGGCGTCCTTCTCAATCGCCATCTTGAACGCATCCTCCGCCTTCGACATCATTCCCTGCGCGTAAAATTGCATCCCCTTGGCCGTCAAATTCGTCGACTCCACCGCGTCAAGACTGCAAGAACTGAGTGCAAAAACCATTAAAAGCAAACAAAGTTTACGGTACATCATCGACTCCAACGCAGCATTCTGCATTAAGTTGGGTTATTTATGGAGTGGGGGGGGAAGTCTCCCCCTACGCGCAAGCTTCCCTCATGAGTGCTGGCTTCGCGCTTTATTTTATGCGTTATATGCGCTCAATCCGCGCATCTAACGCATAAAATGCGCTCAGACAGCACTCCTTCAGGTGATCTTGCGCTACCCCCTCTCGTGAAAAGTTAAAAATTCAATCCAACAACGAAGTCAAAGCAAGGCTAAGATCTTCGATGGTTAAACGAATTTTCACACAGCAGCTGTTTGATGTCAAGACATTATACTGTGCCACTCACGCATCCACCCATATCGGCAAAATCGACAAATCAAAATCCTCGCCTGCCATAAACTTTTGTACTTGCGTGGCAAGGGTCTCAAACTGCCCACCATCTAAAGGCATACGCAACCAATGCACCGCCTTATCGGATCGAAACCACGTCATCTGCCTCTTTGCAAAGCGCCTTGTCTCTCGTTTTGCTCGCTCAAGCGCTTCATCATGACTGCAATTTCCAAGTAAGTAGCAAGCTGCCTGCTTATAGCCCAATGCTTTTAGCGGAAGTTCCTCTAAATCAAGCTTTGCGTCAAGCAAGATTTGCGTTTCTTCGAGCAAGCCAGACTTCCACATTTCGTCTAGGCGAGAGTTTATCTTTTCGTAGCGTTCTTCGCGCGGGCGCCAAACTCCAAAACTAAGAACGTCGTAGCGAGGCTGCATAAAACCATGCTCCTTCTGCGCCACACTTAAGAGCTTCCCCGTTAAAGCGTAATATTCTAGCCCGCGCTCGATACGCACCCAATCGCTCGGCATAATGTTGGCGGCAAGATCTGGGTCGATATTTTCGAGCCTTGCATAAATTGCGTCCTGTCCAACAATATCTCGCTCTGCTCGCAAAGCCGCTCGCCATGCATCATCGCGTGATGGCGCGTCCAAAATGCCGCGAACAATACACCTATGATAAAGCCCCGTGCCCCCCGATAGCATAGGGATCTTGCCTCTTTGCGCAATATCGGCAATACAAGCGTCCGCGTAGTCGGCAAAACGCGCAGCGTCCATGGGCGGACCAAGTTCTATAAGATCTAGGCCAAAAAAACGCACTGTTTCGCGTTCCGCTGCGCTGGGTTTATCGCTGCCAACGGCGAGGTCTTTGTATACCTGCATCGAGTCGACATTGACGATTTCGGCACCGCACAATTTCGCTAATTCTACGCTAAACGCCGTTTTTCCAGAGGCAGTTGGCCCAACTACCTGTATTATCTTCTGCTTCATATAAATATTAAGGATATAGAGCTTTGCACGGGGGGGAAACCCTTTTCTTTGTAGCAAAGAAAAGATGTTTCCCCCCGTACCCCCCTTCCCAAAAGAAAGCACTCTTTTAAGTACTTTTCGAATAAAATGTCATTCTATCTTCTACCTGCCTTATTTGATTAGCATTATTAACTTATGCTTCTCTACAAAATGTCTCATTTTGTTTAAAACTGTATCGGATTTGTAAATTTAAATTCACTATTTCTAGCCGTGCAAAGGTCTCTTTTCTTCTAGCTAGGCTCAAAATGGAAAAGAAAAGATTTTTTTGTTTTCGTTTTTTCTTCTTTTTTTTTCTAGAACTAGGCTCAAAATGGAAAAGCAAGGCGTATTTTTTCCTTTTCTCCTAGAATCCGCATCAAACTTGCTAACAATGCATTATTCGATTTTTTGACTAAGTTGAAACAAACCGAGATAGCTTTCCACACTTAATGCTCGTTGTTTTTGGCTGCTTTTGTAGGAATCACAGCTTCCCTAATCTAGGCTCGACCTACGCTGTCCCGAAGTTCTAGAATCCCGCGCCAATCCAACAAGCGAATCTACGTGTTCATTAAGCGGAATTCCCACATGGGCCTTGACCTTGTTTAGGCGAGCGCGCGGACAAAGCTTGAGCTGTTCGCGGATTTCTCCCACCAGTTCGAGGTTTTGCTTCGCCTTCATCGCAGCTGTGCTAACACCAATGGCATAATTGGAGTCCGAGTACAAAGCGATGGGAAGCTCCTTATTCTTTATTTGTTCAAGCGCTCGCAATATTGCGGTTAGCTCTCCCACATTATTAGTGGCTTCCCCCAAGTACTCCCAATACTCCAACACGTGTTTGCCATAAAGCATTACAAACGCAGCCGCTGCTGGCCCAGGGTTTGGGCTAGCTCCCCCATCGGTGTAGACCAAAATCGTGTTAACTGGCGGTAATTCGTCGTCGCTGAGTTTGGGTAAGACGAGTTCGTCTGCGCTCAATACTGCGCTGGGAGCGGGGCTTGTTTTTTTGCTTTTTGGCTTCGGCTTTGGCGTATCTTCACTTATTTCGCGAGGCAGTTCCCCAGGAATATACTCCAAATTCGATGCCTTTGCTGTAAAAAACTTCGCATCATCTCGCCGATACTTGTACGAAATTAGGCCATTATTTACGATGGGCTGTGAAAATTCATCAACAGGCACGTAAACCTTGTTTTTTCGTTTAAACATCATTCGCAAATAGCGCATATCATCCCTTTTCATAGCAAAAGCGCCCCCCGCTATATTAAGTTACTAGCAAGTTCGAGCGGGCGCAAGCAGAGGGGCGTATTATGCTCTTTGCTCTACACCGTCGTAACGCAAAGCTCGAAAGAACGGCTTTGCACTAGTAGGCAAAATACAGTACATCATGAGAGCCTATACGTGTTTTAGGCAACGTGTTTTAGGCAAGAAGACGAGGTTTTTATGCGAAGATTTGTTATCATTTTTGTAGCGCTACTACTCAGCGCATGCGCTGCAAGTATTAAGCCGGAGCCAGCACCGCCCCAAGACGTCATCGGCACTCTAGAGCAGCGTTTGCCCGCGCCATCAAGTGTGCGTATACAGGCTAAAGTCGATTATTTTGACGACGCTAAACGCGAACGCGTCGTGGGACGCGACTTTGTGATTTCTGCCCAAGAACCAGCAAACTTACGCGTTACTTTATCAAGCTTCGGTAAAGCGCTTAGCACTATGGTGGCTATTGATAAGCAGTTTTGGCTCATCGACACGATGCAAAACATTTACGCCGAAGGGGTAGCTAGCGCCGAAAATATTTCGCAGATTTTACCGCTGTATTTGAGTGCCGTGGATCTGTACGAGGTTTTAGTCGGCAATTATCCCAGTACGGATCTTGCCGAAGACTGGCGCGAGAGGCAGAGTTTTAGTTGGGACGGCAAAGTCGGCGCCTATGTTTTAGTGCAAGAAAAACGAAATGCGCAGCAACAGCGCGTCTACTATAGCTATCCCGATAAGCATATTATCCGCATTGAGTTTATCGAAAACGAGGAAATTATTTACCAATACGAAGCCAAGGAATTTGTAAAAAACGGAGATTTACGCGCATATCCTAAGCTTATCACGTTTTTTATACCCCAAAAACGTATTGAACTGCGCATACGCGTCCAAAAACGCGACGATAATATTGAGTTTAAGCCGCAGGTATTTAGCCTCCCTCGCCCGCAAGGCGTGCGACACATTATTATGCCTTAAGCCTGATTTTTGGGCTAGTGCTCTTAGAGCTCTTTCGCTGTTTAACGCATTGATTTTATTGACTTTTATTTTAAAAACCCGCCTAACTTTCGTTGTTTTAATCAAGGGCAGCTTTGAAGCCTGCCCCTGCTGATATTGCATTGTTCAGAGTATATTTAAGGTAGCTCTAAGCAACGCGTCGGGGGCGTTACGGGGGCTGAGCCCCCGTTGAGGGGGTAGTGGCAAACCCGCGCACAGCGCGGGGTTGACACGTAGGGGGACACTTCCCCCACAAAAATAAACCGTTTAAATATCACATTCAGAGTGTTCCCAAGGAGAAGTGCTATGCGACCCTATTTTGAAGACTGCGCCCTTTTAGTTATTGATATGCAAGAGAAGCTCCTTGCAGCAATGGAGCCCGAAATCGTCGAACAAAGCCTTAAAAACGCTGAAATGCTCATTGAACTCGCCACAGACTTTGGCTTAAGCATTTTTTATACTGAACAGTACCCCAAAGGGCTAGGCGCAACACACGAACGACTGCGCGAAAAACTAAAAGACGCCTTGTATGTCGAAAAACTATCGTTCTCTTGTTTAGATGAGCCCGATTTCTGCGAGCGCATTGCACCACACATCCCTCAGTCCTTGATCGTCGTTGGCATCGAGTCGCATGTCTGCGTGCTCAACACTGTGCTTGACCTCATTATAGAAGATGAGGAGGAGGAACTGGAAATTTTTGTTCCCGTCGATGCTATCGCCTCGCGACGAAAGACGCACTGGAAAAACGCTATCTCACAGATGTCTAACCTTGGCGTTATTATGACCAATACCGAAACGCTAATCTTTCAAGCGCTGGGAGAGGCTAAGGGCGATCTGTTTAAGAAGTATTCTAAAATGTTGAAATAGTGTCTTGATTTCATTAGCTTTATTTTGAAGAGACGCTCTCTTTCCTTAGCTTACGCAAACTATTTTTTGCTTATTTTTGCATTGTCCATCGCTCCCCTAAAAGTCCGTATTTGCAACGATTCAGCTTCATTCTGTTGTCTATTTTAGAGCTGGACTTCGAGTAGATCTAGATTTTTTCACTGCAATATGTATATTAGCTATAGCTTAGTTTACTTGCATTTTTTGCATACTCATTGAATGGGAGGATTTATGCGAGTCGAAGAACTGTCGCAAAACAAAAAATTTAAAACGTACATCATTACGCTTTTTGCAGTGCTTCTCATTTTACCATTTTTTCATGCTTGTTCTGATGATACAACGTCGGGTACAAAAACATGCACACCCGCATGCGATAATACGGAGCAATGCATTAAAGGAGAATGCATAAAGAAAAGCGATGTTTGCGAACCAAGTTGTATAGCGCCCTTTGTATGTGTGAACGGCGCTTGCGTTAATACAGGTGAAGAATGTTCACCTGCCTGCATAGCACCTTTAGTTTGTCATAACGGTGTATGCATTGAAAACACTTGGGACAACTGCAAGCCCGCGTGTATTTTCCCGCAAGTATGCGAAGACGGAAGCTGCGTAGAGTGCAGCAACGTTTGTGGGAATAGTTGCTGTAAAGCAGGACAAAGTTGTGATCTACTGTACAATAAATGCGAGAGCACTTGTGATGACGGGAGCGCCATGTGCGGCGGCGAATGTTGTGAAGCGGGGTATGTGTGTGAAGAATATGGTTGCAGTCCAGTTTGTGCATTGCCCGAATTACGTTGCAAGGGCGTTTTTGAAGTACGCTGCTGTGAGCGAGGGGAAGTTTGTTTAGACGGACAATGCGCCGAGGATTGTGGAGAGCGAATTCGTTGCGCAGCCAGTTGTTGTGAACTTGGTGAAGTCTGCGAAGACGAACGATGCAAAATCAGTTGCAGCGGCACACGTTGTGGTGACGCGGAGGAACTTTGTTGCGCAGAGGGAACGGTTTGCTTGTTTAAAAAGTGTATTACACCTGGCGCAACATGTACAAGTCCGCAAGATTGTAAACTCAACGAATATTGCGATGAAGATAGCCAGTTATGTATTAAACTTACTGATAACCCCAACCAATGTGTGTATATTCCACCTACCAATGCTTTTGCGCCAACCGTGAAATGGCACTGGCAGGGCAGCGTTCACGACAGTGCAGTTGTGATTAACCTTACCGATGACAATGGCGACACTGTTATTGATGAAAACGACATTCCCGATGTTGTTTTTGTAAGCGATGGCATTATTAATGAAACGACGATCCATGACCGACAACTTATCGCTCTTAGTGGCGATACCGGAGAACTGTTAGCCGCTAGTGACGAAAAAGCATTGTATTCAAACTTTGTTAAAGCAGCTGCTGATATCGATAACGACGGTCTTGTCGAAATTATTACAGGGACAACGAGCACAAATTTGGAAAACTCAGGGATTTATGCATTAAATTTAGTAAAGCAAGAAGACGGTAGTTATAAATGGGTGCAAAAGAAATTCCGCAAAACTGGGGTACATTCGCAAAATAGCAAACACTACTCCGTTCTTATGCCACAAATTGCAGATCTCGATCAAGATGGCGTCCCCGAGATTGTTACTACAAGAGGAGTATTAAGAGGTGACAGCGATTGGAGCGAGTGGAAATGCGAACTCAGTCTTCCAATGATTGCAGGTGCCTATATTTATATGTTCGAGATAGCCGACCTCGATCAAGATGGCAATGCCGAAATCATTGCCAATAATATATTTAATAACAACTGTGAAATTATCATCCCCGAGGAGGAACCTGGCTGGTATTATGTTGGTGTAGCAGACCTTTTAAAAGATGAAAATAAGCCCGAACATCCGGGTGAACTGGTCCCTGAGATCGTCCGTGTTCGTGATGGCCGCGTTAGTGTTTGGAAGATCTACAAAACGGACGCTGGATGGAGTCAGCGCAAAATTTGGGATGAAGAAGTTGCTGGAGCCAACGGCGGTGGCAACCCTATCATTGCAGATTTCGATGGCGATGGGCAGCGCGACATCGGTGTCGCTGGCTATTCGCACTACACCGTTTTCCATGGTCAAACGGGCAAGATTTTGTGGGCGACCAAAACACAAGACGAAACAAGTGAGCGTACAGGTTCATCTGTCTTCGATTTTGAAGGCGACGGCATTTCGGAGGTGGTTTATAGAGACGAAACGCATCTGCGTATTTATAGCGGACCTGGTGCCAGCGTGGATAACGACGGTGATGGTTATCCCGACGCCGTGGTGCTTTGGGAAGAGCCAAACACTTCGGGAACCATGGTTGAATACCCGCTTATCGTCGATGTCGATAACGACGGAAAAACCGAGATTGTTGTCGTGAGCAACATCAAAGCTTGGACACCAGCTAGCCTTCCCACAGGCGTCACGGTTTACGCCGATCGCAACGATAACTGGGTTCGCACTCGCCGAATTTGGAACCAACACGCTTATCATGTCACGAACATTCTAGAAAACGGCAAAGTACCGAAAAAAGAAGAAGCCAACTGGCTCAATCCTAAGTACAACAATTGCCGCCAAAACGTTCAACCCGAGGGCATTTTTAATGCGCCCAACTTTGTGGCGCTGGAGCTCCTTAGCAGCACCGAGGAATGTGTAAACAACAAACTCATTCTTACGGCAAAATTAGAAAACAAGGGCTCTGTAAGCGCGGGTAAGGGCATGAACATCGCTTTTTATATAGAAAACTTTGGTCAAAACAAAGAAAAGCGATGGATTGGCAATGTGCAGCTAGATCGCTCTATGGCGCCCGGCGAAATTCGCAGCGTATCATTTGCTTGGGATAGACTCGTTCCTTCTGACTCAGTGAGTTTGCCAGCGACGTTCCCCGCTAAAATTAGTTTTATGCTAGATGCCCCCCTACACGGTTTTGGACAAACAACGGGAAGCTTTAACGAGTGCATAGAGACGGACAACGACTCCGATGTTTTCAGTGTCGCGGGTTGCCCAGTAAACTAAAATCATGCGATGCGCGCGGGAACTCCCTTACTGAGTTCCCGCAGATCGTCTCGCGCTAAGCGCTACGTTCCCTCCACTTCCTCTACTTCTTCTACAAGCTCGCGTTTTTGCACTAAGCCTACGAGCAAGATCGAAACGCCGTAAAGCAAAATCATGGGAAGTGCCAAAAGAATTTGGGTAATGGCGTCAGGCGGCGTAAGAACGGCGGCGAGTATGAATATGCCGACAACTGCGCCGCGCCAGTGTTTGGTTAGGCTTTTACGTGTAATGAGGCCAAGGCGCGCCAAAATAACGGCGAAAACAGGCGTCTCAAAGATCAAGCCAAAGGCTAGCATCAGTTTTATGACGAGACTGTAGTAGAATGCCATAGAAATCTGCGGGACGAGATCTTGAGTATTGTCGAGCCCGAACTTTATAAGTGTACCTAAGCCAAGTGGCAGAACTACATAATAGCAAAATGCCGCTCCCGCGACAAAAATGAGGGAAGAGAAGGCCGTTGCGGGCAGAATCCATCGCCGTTCCTTGCGATATAGTGCCGGCGCTACAAAGCGATATATTTGGTAAAAGATGAACGGCGAGCTGACAAAGAGCGCCGCTAAAAGACTGAGTTTGAGGTAAACAAAGAAGGGTTCAAGTGGATCGAGAAAGACGAGGTTTTTGTTAGTCTCGGGTAGCGCGTCAAAGATGGGGATTGCGAGCCAATCGTAGATCTTGCCCGCCACCGTAAAGCAGGCGAGCAGACCGATGAAGAGGACGACAACAATATAAATCAAACGGCGTCGAAGCTCTCGAAAATGCTCCAAAAACGGCATTTCATGCAATTTTTCGCTTTCTTGTGGGGCAGTCGTCATGATTTTGGGTTTTCTTTAGCAGCTCGCAGTGGAATACGGCGCGTAGAATGGGGATCGAGAGACGCTTCGCGCAGCCCACGGATGATGAGTCGAAACCTCGTTTGTGGCGGGGTTAAAAGAACTACACGGTGTAGAATCGGTGCCGCGCTTCGTTTTCGCAGAACGCAAGTCCTAATATTTCTTGCTCGCTGCGGAGCGGCCAAGTTCACGCTGCGGATTGAAATCGCTGAAGGCAAAAACCAGTCCGTGTCTTTATCTGCATAATAACTAGCGTTCTTGCCCAGTTCTTCGCCCAACCACTTTTTGGCATTCTCTTTAATCTCGCGACCGCTTATCACATCACTAGCCGAATGGAAGGCTTGCTCTGCCTTTTGGAGCTCTCGCTCTACTTCTTCATACTGAAGTTCTTTGGCTATTTCTTGCTGGATGTTGTCGACGCTACCTCGCCATTTGCCTATCCATTGCCCTATTTTTCGCGAAACCGCGGGCAAGCGCTCTGGCCCAAAGACCAAAACACCGATAAGCGCAACAAATATCAGCTCAATAAAGCTCAGGCCAAACAAATTCGCTCCTCAAAGCTGTTTTAAAGTATAAGAAAAAACTCCCGCGCTCCTAATCGTAGCGTAAACCCTCCACGGGGGTTAGTTGCGTCGCCCACCAAGAGGGGTAGAGCGTCGCCAAGAAGCTAATCGCGATAGCGGCAAAACCGACCTTTAAAAAGACAGAGAGTTCCATTTTGACGGGTAGGGTTTGGATGAGATAGATCTGTGCATCAAGGTTAAAATCGTAAAGTTTTATCAGTTCGCACAGCCCCCAACCGCCTAAAAGTCCAAGTACTGCGCCCAAACCACCAATAAATACGCCTTGGAAGATGAAAATCCGCATAATAGAACCATCGCTTGCGCCCATCGATTTCATGATCGATATATCGCGTTGCTTCTCTAAGACCATCATAATAAGCGTACCAACGATATTAAAGCTCGCCACTATGACAATAAACGTCATAATGATGGAAAGCGTGATTTTTTGCAGATGCAAGCTCGTAAAGAGGTTGCGGTTTAAATCCTGCCAATCAATGACTTTGAAGCGATCTAGCCCAGGACGATGGTTTAACCTAGCCGTTAGGTCATCTCGCATGGGACCTGTCTTATTAATGTCTTTAACGCGTACTTCGACACCTGTAACGACGTCATCGAGGTTAAAGAAGTCTTGCAAAGCCTTGTAGTCACACACTAACAAGCGATTATCGTAATCATAAAAGCCCGAATCGTAGAGCGCAATGACCTGAAACTTGCGTTGCGTCGGCTCCATCTGACTAGGTCCGTAGCGTCGCTCGCCGATGATGCCGCGTCGTGGCGATATCACACGCACTTCGTCGCCGATACCAACTTTAAGCTTCTCTGCCAAAACTTTACCAATGATAACCGGAGGCACATCGCCGTGTTCTGCTTCAACGTAGTGCAGGTCTTCTAGTATCCTATTTCGCTCCTCGTCACTCTCGGCAATGATATATTTAGCCAACTCGCTGACTCCCGCCATTGACTGTGGCTCCACCCCTTTGATGAGTATACCAGAGATCTTTGAGCCAATGGCTATCATCATTTCGTGGAATATAAAGGGTGCTGTTTCGAGTATTTCAGGAGAGTATTCCTCGACACTTTTTTGCACATCGCGGTATTCACGAAAATCATCTTGAGCGTAGGTCATAATGAGAATATGCGAGTTAACGCCAAGAACTTTATCACGAAATGCATCCTCAAAGCCGCCCGCTACCGAAACCACCGACACCAATGCCGTGACACCCAAAAACACTCCAAAAACCGAAATCAAGGTAATAATAGAGAGGCTCACGCGTGTGCGATTAAGAAGATATCGCAGGCCTACAAAATACTCGAACATGCTTGCCTTGTGCAAAGAAAAACTTCGCGTCGCTGCGTGTAGCAAAAATCAGCTAAACGCGCACAGCCGAAGCTTATATAATGATAGGCGAAATATTCGCCTCGGGGCAAGCCAAAACGCGCCCCTGCGTTTGCATATCTTAAACAGCTAGCGCTTACAAGAAAACTAAAGCCATCGCCAAGCTAGCTTTTCGGGACTGGGGAAAACGGACGAATCATTTTGCTCATCAAAGCCCCAAAAAATCCCCTGCGGCATGCCCCATTACTTGCGTAAGCGCAAGAATTTCAGTACATTTATCATATACATTTACGGGACGCTGGCCTAAAACCCGTTTATGCGTAGCTATTGTTTTGTCATTTTTTTGAAGGCTGAAACGAGTTTCTATAGCTCCTTGAGCGTTTACTTGCCAATTCCAAATGCATTTGATTCTTCATAGCAATCAATCCCAAGGCGACTCTGGTTTATTGACATTTTTTAGATTTTTTTTTGGGGGGGGAAGTTTCCCCCTCGCGCAAGCCGACTTCAAAAATTCGCTAACTTTCGCTATAGCTTGTGCGTTGTTTTCGCTATCCGCTCAACCACCGCACAAGCTGCGAAAGTAAGCGCCTTTTTTCGCATGTCTTGCGCTACCCCCTCTGCGAGGACAGCTCCGTTGCACCGTCAATCTGAATGAATCAGAGCTTCCCTTAAGCTTCAATTGCTGAGAATTTACCCACATTTGAGTGCAAATAACAAGATCAATTTTGACTGTATGACAGCCCTTACAACCCGGAGCGTATGATGTTTTTTCGTTTCAAAATACTTGGTCTACCTCTGCTCTGCCTCTGTGCTTGCTTGCTTTCGGCCTGTGATTCGGATGGGGATATTGCGAAATTTACAGGCGAAAGGTGTCCGCCTGTAAGTGATGGAGCCGAACAGCCAAAAAATATTATGTCAGAACGCTGTCAGAAGAATCCTGAGGCTTGCCACTACCATAGCGAAATCGGGCGCTGTGAAGCGGATTATAAGTGTGTGCCAGATCCTACGGAGGGAGTGTCAAGTTCTTTGTGTAAACTCACGTTTACCTACTCATTCCTAACGCCATCCCATCCAGGGTGCAAAATATCCAGTTGTCCTCTTATCGTTGCCCA
>Ga0265293_10001357_pt1 | contig 53398 bp, 47 predicted proteins | sample Munlanlewell138R_FD_192505 | JGI IMG/M metagenome (GOLD analysis project Ga0265293, IMG submission 192505) | Leachate microbial communities from a municipal landfill in Southern Ontario, Canada - Leachate well 138R | ecosystem: Engineered > Solid waste > Landfill > Unclassified | place: Canada... | reverse complement strand
CCCTCAGTTTTCTGCCTATTTTGTAATATCTTATACGAAAGCCCTATGCCAATACTGGGTGTGGGTTTCGATATTTTGCTCTCGCCAAATGTGTAGGGGTAGCCTAGGTGGCCTTGTAGACCCAAGCGGCGAAAGTTGATATTTACGATTAGTACAGGGTCGATGTAGTAATCGGTTTGGTGGGCGTAAAAGTGGAGTCCTATATGCTCGTAGGCGTAGGGGTAAATGGGATCGTATTCTATATTGTAATGCCTCAGATACCCCGTGTTGAGTTGTGTGGTAAATTGTAGCTTTTTGTGTTTAAAGGAAATGCCTAGCAAGAAATTTTGGTTGAAAGTGGTGTAGCGTAAATGGCTGTTAAGCACAGTGTATTGACTAGACCAAAAGACTTCTTTATAGATGAAGTGACCACCACCGAGCATGATGCTGCTCCCTGCCTCCCATTGAAGGTTGGGAAGAATGTCCTTGTGATAGGTTGCGCCCAGGTCAAAGGCATTGGTATTGCCATCGAAGGTGATATTATCGTTACCTTGTACATTGAAAATTTGATACCGCATGGTGTGAAAGTAGCTACTATGTAAGCATACATTGTCACTATAAGCGTACGATAACTCTATTCTATTATCATTAATCACAAGGTAATTACGCCATACCTGCTCAAGGGTTGCCCTAGCTCTGTAACCCGCGTCATACTCTTTTGCCCAGCCCATATCTGGCCAGTAGAGTTGTCGAATCAGGCTAAGTTTTAGCTCGCCTTGGGGGGTAAAACAGCTGGTGCTGGGGGAGTAGGCGGTACGGTAGTTCAGGTAATGCTGTGCATAGGCTCCTATTTGGATTGAAAGGCAAGTTATTAGAGCAAAAATACGTTTTCTGTTCATGGTTATTGTTATTAGCTGTTTTTATGCGGTTAGTGCATTTTGAAACTTTCTAGTGCTGTGACGCTATATCGCCTCAAAGCAATACGTATACCCCAAATCGCCCGTTACCACGAACTTCTTCCCCTCAGCATTCTTATAGGTGGCAACCCCGAATTGAGAATTATATCTTAAGTCGGAATTAATTAACCGATTACCCGTGCTAAGGTTATAAGCGTGAAGAGTTTTCCCTGTGGATACGAAGTACAGCACATCATCGAGAATGGCCGATGGGAAAACCCAATCCTCGAAGATATAAAGCAAACTATGGGTGTTTAAATCCACTATGTAGTGGCCATTCTTATCAACCCCATTAGTGGCCGTAAGCCCAACTATCAGCTTATCTTTATAGAAAGTATGGTACATGTACTGTCCCTGGTCAATAAGTTTTACCTCGCGCTCTATGGCAAGGGTTTCCATATTGAATATCTTGTAGCCCTCACCAGTGAAAAGGTAAATAACCCCATCTTTTACCTCTACTTTTGTGATTGAACATCCTATGGGATTATGCTTAAGTATCCGTTCTCCTGTGGCACCATTCATTAGGCAAAAGTAGTGGTTAGATGAGTTAGGAGTGGTCATTTGTATTTGGTCAATTATTAGCATCTCCTCTCCATTATACATAAATGGTAATGCACCGTTATTTCGCTGGGCATTGTAATCGGGGTGCGGGGGTAGGTCGGTCTCGTAAAAAAACTCAGCTTGTCCGGTTTCAATATCAACCCTATAAATGGGGTGCACATTGCCCGAGGACAATACGGTGCAGTAGTAGTGATTGCCGTAAGGTTCTATGGAAATAAAAGTTTCTAGCGGAATCTGCCACAAAACCTCACCAGTATGTATATTGAGTTTTATATGCTCGGTTTCTCCCCAATTGCCAATAGAGAAAATTAGGTAGCCATCCTTGGGGTTAAAGTAGTGGTCGAGGATATTCATTTCGTTCAGGCCCTGTGGTCGGCTAGGCCCCTCGAAGTACTGCTCCCATATCACCTTACCCGTTTCTATCTCCATGCAGCGTATACCCGCTTTCTTGTTCTTGTAGGTGTCTACAATCACCTTATCGTCGAACTGCCAGTAGGGGTCGACAATAACTGTTACATAATTTGTTGTATCGTGCGGAACCTTCCAAATAGGCCTTTGCCACACTATAACCCCATCCTGAACTATTTGGTTAGGACTTGTGGGCGGTGGCTCTTTTTGGCAGCTAAGAGTAATAAGGATAACTATAGTTATAAATAAATAGTTGTGCGTTTTCATTCTTTTTCTTTTTTTAAAAAGAGTAGGGCAAAGTAACGAAAACTACTTTACCCTACTCTTCTAATCTACTTTGTTTCTAATTTGAAATACCCATCACGCATTTTAAATTGACTCTCCAAATATTTCTTCACCTCTACACTCCTCTTGGCCTGTTCGTGGTTGGTTTTAGGGATAGTAATTTTAGTTGCTCCAGCCATTCCGTGCTGCGAAGGTAGGGTTACAATACCATCGTTAGGGTGTATATTCTCAATGGTAACTGTGTATGTTCGTGTTACCCATTGCCAGCTGCCGCCAGTTCCCGGTCCGGGATCCACTATAGGTTGGTCAATTATTGGCCTAGAGGGCATTTCGATAATTTGATCTGAACCCCCACCATTACTAACCCAAACATACTCACTAACGGTTCTGGTTTCGGTGGTGTAGTATATGCTGCCTAAGCAGTTTTGATAGGCGCGTTCAAAGCCATTCTCCCAGAATGATGCTTGTCGCCTAAAAGCGTCTCTGCGTTCTAGATAGTATGAGTTGCTAAGGCCCAACGACCACCAGCTCCCGTTCTTATATTGTTTCCAATACTCCGCTTCACAAGCGCGCGAATCAGTTGCTATAGCTTTAGTCACATCATAGGCCAAATTATCTGAAATATCACCTATTCCAGGGTTTTGTTGTTCCATATAACTCAACGATGAGCCTAAAAATCGAATGCCCGAAGGGTAGTCGGTTGCCCCAGCAATAGCAATGCGGGGGCAGTTCATTGGCGACGCTTTAAGGCTTCTTATAGCTTGACTTGTAGGTTTTAAATCGTTTTTGCTGTATTCGAACTGAGGCCCCTCATTAGGCCCAAAAACGTAGAGAGCTGCTAACTCTAAGCCGACAGCAGCAAAATCTTTTACAAAAGGAACTATCTGCTCCTTAACCTTTTTTGCGGAGAAATAGTTAACCAACCAATTTGCCAACAAAACTCCAGATGTATTTAAAAGAAAACCCCCAATTGCACAAGCTGTGAATAATGTTCTGTTGTATTCTTGTATCTTGCCCTTCGCTTTTCCAAATCGCTCGGCCACCCTTAGCGTGTTAGAATGGAACTCGTTAACATTACCTACAGCGCTACCCATAACTTTATAGCCTGCAATACCTTCGTTATCAATACGATTGAAAAAGGTTTTAATTTTCCCATTGTCGAACGAACTGGCAAATTCGGCGCCCAAATGGGGTGAATTCAGGGTAATTAGCCCTCCGAAACGTCGATTGGGATAATCCTTATAGTATTGGCGCGATACCAGCCCACCCATGCTGTGGGCTATGGCGATATCATTGGTCGCTAGCCCGATGGTTGAACCCCCATATAGTTGGTATGCGGCTTCAACAAACCCCCTGTTCGATACGTACGAGGGGTGGTAGGAGTTGATCTGGTATTTTGCCCTAAAGTAATCGGAGAGCGACTTCAAGGAGTTCACATCGCCTTGGATACCGTGCAGCCAGAAAACATTACGATAATTGGGATTTGTTCCCTTATTGGTTTGTTCCTGTGCCATTGGTTTTATTGGCGCAGCTAGCAGTATTGCCAGCGTTATATGTATTATAAGTTTCATGGTTTAATAGTTTTTTATGCTAATATTCTCATAATTGGTAATTGTTTTATGCTCTATTACATCTCCGGTATAATCAGTAGAGTAGCTAATCGCCTCCTCGTAGGCTACCACAGGAATATTGTCAACCAACCTGTAGAGAATAGTTGTTCTGCATATCAGTTTACCATTTTTGTCGAAAAGTTCTGAAATAACGGGTACTCCGTACATAACGTTTAAGTACGATACCGCCGTGCATCCTGCTAGGGTTTCGTCTATTTCATTATCCTGGTCATATACCTGAGTGAGCTTAATCACATTTGTGTCTTTTTGTACTTCAGCGGTAAATTGGGTCGATTTACTATTGCCTGGCTTAAGCATTTCCCTCATTTTTTTTGAGCGTTCAGGAAAAGACGTTACCATAAAACTAAGATCTTGCTCAGTTTTTTCTGTTGTTACGTTAGAAAACATTAGCTTTCCAAACTCATCGTGCATCGTTACACTCGTGTTCGATCTAGTTATCTCCTTCCATTCTGGCTCAATGAAATCTTTCCTTTTTATTCCATCAAGCCTTTTGATTTTAATAGAGTAATTTTCCTTTTTGTTATCAAAGAAAATATTTACCTCTTTGTTTTCGGACTGAATACTCATTCCCCCAATGGTTTTAAGCTCGCCTTTGCTCATTGATGCGCTGATTGAGGTTTCGTTCTGGGTAAAGCTTAATCGTATTCCTGATTTGAACGGAGGGATTGGTTCATTCGTTTCTTGAATAAAAGGATCCTCTGTACAGCTGCTTATTGCTAACAATAACATTGTTGCTACTAGTGTACAAGTCTTGAATTTCAGATGATTTAATTTGCTCATATTAACATTTTATTATGGTTGTTAACTATGAGGTTGTATGCCAAATTTAGTTTTTACTAAAACTAATGTAACCCTTGAAATTAAATTTACGTTACTAGTTATTGGTACAACCTCGGTTTACCCCCTCACTCCAACGTTGATTTCAGGTCACTCAATGGGGTGGGGGTTTCTTTAATACAGTTTTCGAGTCCCGATGTTTTTGGGATACGCCAAGCAACCAATGCCTTGCAGCGGCTGCTCGGGGTTGGGTTAAGCTGGTTTTGTGGTCTCCTTTCGTACTAGTTAAACTTTACGCAAACGTTTTAGTAGAACAAATATATTGTTTAATACTATATGTTGCCCTCCTTAAATTATATGTTTAACAACATAAATCTAGTTGGTAAAATATATATCCATTGTGGTTACTAAGGGTGGAGGGAATAAAAAATGTAAGGCAGTGCTGCAAAATATAGATTAAGTGTATATGTTAAGTTTATCAGCACGTTTTTGTTGACTGGTTGAGTGCAGTTTTACCGGCCCCCTGTGTGTTTGGGGGGGAGAGGCATTTCTCTTTGTTGCCGCCGTTTTTGGTTGGCGAACTACACCCTTAATTTCCTTACCTTTGCTCATTATAAAACAAATTATGCAGCTACATTATCCCGAGCCAACGCTAGTCGATAAAGATTTTATTAGCCTATTAGCATCAACACCAAACCGCAAGGCATTTGATGGGTTAAGGCGTGGGGAGAGCTATTTCTTTGAGGGCACTTACGGCACCGCAATGGCCTTTTACTCGTGGCTAAAAAAGCAGATTAATCAGATCTGCCCCATTACCGATTACCAGTCTTCGCGAGCTAATCGTAATTTGCTGAGGAAACTAAACCAGCAGGTTTTGGTTCGTGTAGTTAATGCGCAGGTAGATTTAACCAATGCCCCGAGTATACCGTGGCTTGCCGAGTTTTACCCAAACCTTACGGAGTTTTACCTTCCTTTTTCCGATATACTTGGTATTAATGGTGCGTGGCAATGGTATAGTAATGGCGTATCGTTTCCAAATTTGCAGCATAAGGTACACCCGTACTACGGGGCGTATTTTCCTACACGCACCGAGCACCTCCAACTTTTTGATGAGTGGCTGCAGCGCAGTAAGCCTTTTAGTAATGCAATGGATTTGGGCACGGGTTGTGGCGTGCTATCGTTTTATATGCTAAAGCATGGTATTGGCAACGTGTTGGCCACCGATATTAATCCCAATGCCCTACGTAGCGTTGAGCTAGATTTACAGCGGCAAGGTAACAGCCAGCAGGTTAGGTTACTACAAACCGATTTATTTCGTAATGTTGATGCTAGTAAGCTGGATTTAGTGGTGTTTAATCCGCCTTGGATTCCCGATAAGGTAAACGGCAACATTGATTTGGCTATGTACTATGATGATGATTTTTTTGAACGTTTCTTCCGTTCTGCCAGCGATGCTCTGCCTAAGGGCTGTAAGCTGGTTATTTTATTCTCTACCTTTGCCAAAGCGGCAGGGCTAAACGTTGAGCATCCAATAGCCCGTGAAATTAGCACGAATAATAGGTTTACGCTGGTAAATCATATTCAAATCCCCATTACTCAGAAACCCTCAAACCGAAAGGGCTGGCTTTCTGATATCCGAATGAATGAGCAAGTCGAGCTATGGGAGCTTAGCCGTTAATTTTTGGTTCTGAGCGTAAATAAATTTCTCTCACTTTATGGTCAACACTAACTAACGAAGTATTTCCAGTAAGGATTACTTTAAAAGCCACCTAATTAAGGCTAACTTTTTTCTTGAGTATGGTGAATACTTGACATTGGATTCGAACCAGAATGGTTTATCCAATATACTTTTGTAATGAGAGAATGTATCGAAGCCAAATTTTCCATGGTAACTGCCTATTCCGCTTAAGCCCACACCACCGAAAGGAAGATTACTGTTTGATAAATGCATAACGCTATCATTTACAGCGCCTCCTCCAAACGAAACCTCTTTCAGTATTTTTGTAATCGTTTTTCTGTTTTTCGAATAAATATAGCATGATAGAGGCTTGGGGCGCTCTTTTACCTTCGCTATTATTTCATCCAAATTTGTATACGCTATAATTGGAAGGATGGGCCCAAAAATTTCATCCTCCATTATTTTATCATCAAATGAAATGTTTTGCATGATGGTTGGGCTAATATACCGTTTCCCCCTGTCGAGGTTCCCTCCAAAACATACCTTATCAGTATCAATCAGCTTCTGTAAGCGGTCGAAATTATTCGTATTTATTATTTGCACATAATTATTCCCAATATCACCACTGTTTTTATAAAACTCCTCAATTTTAGTTTTTAATGCTTCTGTAAATTCTTTTTTAATCGATTTATCAACTAAAATATAGTCGGGAGCAACGCAAGTTTGCCCTGCATTAAAAAATTTTGCCCAAACAATCCTTTTTGCTGTCATCTTAATATCACAATCATGAAGCACAAAGGCTGGGCTTTTCCCCCCAAGTTCGAGTGTAATCGGGGTTAGGTGCTTTGCTGCAGCCCGATAAATAATTTTGCCAACAGGAATACTTCCTGTAAAAAATATTTTATCAAATCGGTGCTCTAAGAGTTCAGTGGTTGTTTCAACGCCTCCCTCAACCACATGAATGTAGTTTTCGGAGAAATTAGAGTTGATAATTTTAGCCATTACAGCCGATGTTTTGGGCGGAAGTTCGCTGGGCTTTATAATTACAGTATTACCCGCTGCCATAGATGTTATTGCCGGTAGTAATGAAAGTTGGTAAGGGTAATTCCATGCACCAATTACTAGTGTAACCCCCAATGGTTCTGGAATGATATAACTTTTAGCAGGAAAATTTGCCAAGCCCGTTGATACCTTCCTTCGCTTACTCCATCTTTTTACATTCTTTATAAAAATATCTATTTCGTGATATAGTAAGGATAGCTCTGAGGCAAATGTTTCAAATTCTGATTTTCCAAAATCCTCAAGTATTGCATCGTAAAGTTCACTCTCATTCTCTTCAAGTAATTTTCTGAACTTTGTTAATTGTTCAATTCTAAAATCGATACTTTTTGTTTCGTTCGAGTTAAAGAATTGCTGCTGCTTTAAATGTAACTCTTGAATTTTCATATCGTTTTATCTTTATGATGCCTACCTTCAGTGGCAATAAAGTAAATTATTCGAAGATATGGAGGCCTTTAAATTCTGTGGTATTTTATCAACCATTCTTTTTAAGGGTATGGCTGCACGGGTAAATCATTCCTTCTTGTCCAACTATTAAAACGCAAAATTACTTGTTACGCGCTAAGGCAAATAAGTATTCATTCCGTGCACCCCCGTCAAGAGAATAGTTTTACATGCTAAGTATGGTGCTGAGTAGCTCTTTGGGTGAGTCTACAATAGCAAAGGGTTTATACATTTCTAGTATGTTTTTGGTGTTAAACCCCCAGCTTACTGCAATTATTGGTATCCCAATTTTTTGAGTAGCCTCAATATCTCGAGCCTCATCGCCAATGTACACGGCTGTTTCCTTTGTAATATCGTGCTGCCTCATGTATTTGGCAATTACTTTATGCTTACCAAATAGATGTTTACTGGTGTGAATAGAGGAAAATATATTATTCAGGTTGTGCTCTTCAAAGAAATGCTCCACATTCTTTTTAGAGTTTGATGTAACCACACCTGGGTTGTAACCTGATTGTTTTAGCGTGTGCAGCACCTCAGTAATCCCGTCAAAGGGTTCTACATTTTTTATCTCGCTAAAAAGTTCATGCCTAATTCTCAAAAGTAGGAGGGGGAGGTTTAGTAGACTAACCTCTAGCTCTCTCATTAAATCGAAGGGTTTTTTACCTTGAAACTCTTCTGTGTCTTTATGATGAAATTTTTTGCACCCATACTCGTGGGCAACCCTATTGTAGATATCAACCCCAGCATTTAGCGTGTTGGCAATGGTGCCATCAAAATCGAATATTAAATTTGGTTTCAGCATAAAACAGTTATTTAGTAAAGCTGGCTTGGGTTAAAATAGATTGTACGAAATTATAGTATACCTTCATTATTCTTCTCAAAGATATGAAAAGATTTATTTTTAAACGTGGTATCGGTTGTGTTTTCAATTTCGGTAGCTAGTTGCTTTAGCATGGCAACGGAACCGCTTGTAAAGAACTGTGTAAAGGGGATGTTTTCGACTTCACTGTTGTTGGTTTTGGAACTACCCATTTCCGATAGTAGGTTTAATGCTTGCTTGGCAACGGCAGGGGCAGGGTTTTCAATAGTAACCGTTTTGGGTAGTAATTTTTTTAGAAGAGGAATAAAAAAAGGGTAGTGCGTACACCCAAGCACAATATGATCAATGTTTTGCTGCAGCATGGGATCAATGTAACTTTTTAGCAACTCTTTGGCCTTGTCCGAATGGGATTCTCCCTGCTCAACCAGTTCAACCAGTCCGTTGCCTACCTGGTAGCAAAGGTTAATATCTGCAGCGTACTTTGATGTGGTTTCTTGGTAAAGCCGACCCTGAAAAGTACCCTTTGTGGCAAGTACCCCTATGGATTTTGTTTTACTGTGCAACGCGGCAGGTTTTATGGCAGGTTCCATACCAACAAAGGGAACAGGGTAGTTGGCTCTTAAATAGTCGATAGCCGCAGCCGTGGCTGTATTGCAGGCTACAACAATGAGCGAACAACCTTTAGATAGTAAGAATTCAGTAATAGCTTTCGATAGGCGTATTATTTCATCGGGCCCTTTGGGCCCGTAGGGGCAGTTTTTGGTATCGGCAAAATATATAAATGAGTGGTTTGGAAGTAGCGTAACCAGCTCTTTTAGTACGGTAAGCCCACCAACACCCGAATCGAAAACGCCTATTGTACCCTGTTGCATAACGACCCCATGTATTTATTCAAAAACAGCCCAATCACATAGGGCGATTGAGCTGTTTATATCATTCGTATTGTTTTTTATTTTATTCCTAATTCCGTCTTAACGAGTGGTAACAAGTTAACACTTTTTTCAGAGAAATACACTACACCACCAGTGCTCGTGTCAAAAACATACATAAATCCTTCTTGCTTAGCTACTTTTTTGATTGCTGCATCGGCTTTTTCCATAAGTGGACGCATAAATTCACCTTGCATCCGCTGGAAATCTTGTTGTGCGGTTTGCTCAAATTCTTGAATTCGCTGCTGAAGTTCGGTTAACTCTTTCTCCCTAGCCTCACGAATTGCGGCACTCAAAGTTTCTCTGCGCTGCATGTAGGTTTGTAACTTGTTATTATACTCTACGTGAAGTTCTTCAATTTGATCTGAAAGATCTTTGCCATAGGCGTTGAGTTTAACCTCGGCACTATCGCGTTCGGGCATAATCGACAAAAGTTCTTGTCCGTTAATGTGTGCAAATTTTAGGTCGGTTTGAGCAAAAACGCTGCTTGAGCAAATAGTTAATGAAGCAGCTAGAATAAACAATGCAAATCTTTTCATCATGTTATATTTTTTTATTTAACATACAAATTTAGTAATATATTAATTGTAACCAAGTTTCTTAATCACATCATCGCTCTTATCATATCTAGGGTTTGTGTATAGCATATTGGCCGAACCAGCCGAGTCGAAAATTACGGCATAACCACCCTCATTGGCTATCTCTTTAACAGCATTAAACACCTGATCTTGTATCGGTTTAACCAACTCTTCTCGTTTTTTAAAGAGCATTCCGTTCCTTCCAAAGTACTTGGTTTGTAGCTCTTTTGCAGCTTGCTCGAGCACACTAATTTCTTGCTCTCTCTTCTTTCGCATCTCGTCGGTTAGCAGAATTTTTTCTGCCTGAAAATCTTTGGTAAGTTGCTCAATTTCCTTAAACTTTTCCTGTAGTTCCGTTTCGTACTGAGTGCTAATTTTATCAAGCTGATCTTGTGCGGCTTTAAATGTAGGAATTCTGCTTAAAACATAGTCGCTGTCTACAAAAGCAAACTTTTGACCAAACGACATAAAGCCAAGCATCAGCACAAATAGAATAGATAGTGATAATTTTTTCATTGCTTCACAGGTTTGAATGTATGATAAGTCAATTTCCTTGCCAAGTGCGTGCTGGTTTAATTAAGTAGTGTTAAAATTGTTGTCCAATGGTAAAGTGGAACTGTCCTTTATGTTGGCCGGGATTGTGAGGGACATTATCAAATCCATACCCCCAGTCAACGCCAAGCATTCCTATCATAGGTAAGAAAATTCGTGCTCCAATACCAGCCGAGCGGTGTACGTCAAATGGATTTATGGATCGGAAATCGTACCATGCATTTCCTGCTTCCAGAAAAGTTAGCAAGTAAATTGCTGCCTGTGGTTGAAGAGTTAGCGGGTATCTTAACTCAACGGTATACTTATTATAAACGTTGGCACCTACAATGCCATTTACTGTTGGCGACAGTGATGAGTTTTTGTACCCCCTTAAACCGATGGTCTCGCGTCCGTAAAGGTCAAATCCCGACATACCGTCACCACCTACGTCAAACCCTTCGAATGGAGAGTAGCCTATGTCCTTGTTGTAAAATCCGAGGTAACCAAATTGCGCTCCTGTGTATAGTACCAAATCGGCTACTAGGGTATGATACCATTGAACCTTACCAGTCCACTTGTGGTACTCAATCCATTTGTACCTTACTTTTTTATCGGTTACGTTCGAGAAGTCTTTTCCACTAATAAGCGAGTAGGGTGGTGTAATCTGTAGGGTTGCCGTAAAGTTCGATCCTCGCCTTGGGTAAAGTGGCTGGTCAATTGAATTTCGAGAAAAAACGGCTTTATAGCTAAAGTTATTTGATATACCAGTAGACATTAGGTATGAACTCCAATTTTTCAAATCGTAACTTTGGTAACTTACCTCGTTGTAAAACTGGAAATAGTCATCGGGCCATTTAAGCCTTGTTCCAATACCAATTGCTGCCCCTGCTACCTTCATGCTACTACTGCTAACACTTATAAAGTTTGTTCCATATGGGTATCGAACGGAGTACCACGCAGAGAAAGTTAGGTTTGTTGGTTTTTTTCCGCCCAGCCAAGGTTCAACAAAACTGAGGCTAAAGTTCTTGTAAAAACTTCCGTTGGTTTGCGCTCTAAGGCTAAGCGATTGGCTGTCGCCCGAAGGTATTGGTCGCCATGCTTTTTTCTCTAATGCTCTACCAATTGCAAAATTTGAGAACCTAACTCCCACAGTACCCACAAACATTTTGTTACCCCAGCCACCCGATATTTCAAGCTGGTCGTTTGCTTTTTCTTCAACAGTGTAAACCAGGTCAACCGTTCCGTCGGCCATGTTGGGTAGTGGAACTATACCTACTTTTTCGGGGTCAAAATGCCCAAGGGTTGCAAGTTCTCTAATTGAACGTGTAATAAGTGTTTTACTAAACAGGTCACCTGGTTTAGTCAGAAGTTCACGCCTAATAACGTGCTCGTGCGTTTTGGTGTTACCCTTAATTATTACATTGTTTACCCTTGCTTGTTCCCCTTCAAAAATCCTCATCTCCAGGTCAATTGAATCGTTGGCAACCCGTACTTCAACAGGTTCAATATTGAAGAAAAGGTGACCATCATCCATATAAGTGGTGGTAATAGAGTTGTCGTCAACATACAAACGCTCATCGAGCATTTTTTTATCGTATACATCACCTTTTTTCAGGCCAAGTATTTGAATCAGTGCTTCGTCGGGAAGTTTTGAGTTACCAATCCACGAAATATTTCTGAAGTAGTACTTGGGACCCTCTTCAATAGAAATAACTAGCCCCACACGATTCTCTTCAATAATATAAAGTGAATCACTCAGAATTTTAGCATCACGGTAGCCCTTCTCATTGTAATATTCAATTAGGGTTTTTTTATCCTCGTCAAAGTCTTTCTCAATAAATTTTGATGCTTTAAAGAAGTTAATGTCCCTGCGCTTGGTGTTTTTCATCGATTTGCGCAGTTTCCTGTCAATAATATTATCGTTCCCTTTAAAAGAAATATCCTTAATTCTAACTTTAGGACCCTTATTAACAACAATATTTAGTCTAACCCCATTTGCCATTGCGGTGTCTAATTGTTGCTCTATTTCAACGCTGGTGTTGAGGTATGCCTTAGAATGGAAGTGCTTTATTATTAGCCTTTTCGTGTTATCTAGGATGTTTTCTGTGGCCTTGCCACCAACCCTTAGCTTCACTAATTCAATTATATCCTTCTCTTGCGATTTCTTTAATCCCGAAAAACTAATGTTGCTAATGCGGGGTAACTCCTGAAGGTATATATCCAGATATATACTCTTGCCCTCAATTTTTGTGGCGGTTATTTTCACATCCGAGAATAGGCTCTGATCCCAAAGTTTATTGATTGCCGAGGTTACACTCTCGCTAGGAATGCTGATTGTATCACCTACAAACAAACCGCTAAGGTTAATAATTACGCTGGGGTCTACAAAGCGAATGCCCGATACCGTAATGCCTGATAGGACGTAATTTTCAGGGTTGCTGTAGCTAAATGGTGCTGATTGTGAGAAACCTATCTGAAAGGTTATCAGAATGGTTGCAATGCTTGCTGCAATTTTTTTAATCATCGTAGGGTAGATACAAATTTTATGCATAAGGAGTAACGGTATATTTTGGGCAAAATTATCTGCTGTACTTTTTTTGTAATCCTTTACGGCAGAAAAATAAAGCTGGGCAAATTTAATCATGTGATTTGTGCGAAGCAAGCTAAAATGTATAAAAAAAGACGATATTTCATTAATATACAGCAAAAGAGGGGCTGTTTCTGTTAAATTTTGTTATTTGCTATAGTTGTTCGGTGGTTTTCCCAAAACGTCGTTCTCTGTTTTGAAAACTTAGGATAGCTTTTAAAAGTTCTTCTTTATTAAAATCGGGCCACAATACATCGGTGAAATACAGCTCGGTGTATGCGCTTTGCCAAAGCAAAAAATTGCTCAACCTCAGCTCGCCGCTCGTTCTAATTAGCAGCTCGGGATCGGGCATACTGGCAGTGGTTAGGTAGTTGGCAAAAACTTTGTCGGTTATGCTCTGGGGGTCAATCAACCCTTCAACCGCCTCTTGGGTAATTTTTTTAACTGCGTTGGTAATCTCCCATCGTCCCCCGTAACTAAGAGCAAGGGTTAGCACCATACCTGTGCAGCGGCTAGTTTTTTCAGTTGCCGAGTCAATTTTTCTTTTAACGCTAGCGGGTAAAAGCGATAGGTTGCCAATTACGCCAAACTGTATGTTGTTTTCAATTAGGTTGTTTAACTCTTTGTCTATTGTTGATACCAGTAAGGACATTAGAGCCTCTACCTCCATTTTTGGCCGATTCCAGTTTTCGGCGCTAAAGGCATAAAGGGTAAGGTGCTCAATGCCAATTTCGGCTGCGCCCTCAATGGTTAGCTTTACCGCACTCGCTCCGTTTTGGTGCCCAAAAACCCTGGGTTTGCCCTGTTTCTTTGCCCACCTACCATTCCCGTCCATAATAATGGCGATATGAACAGGTAACTTACTCTTATCTATCTGCTCGATAAGTGACATATATTGCTGATATTTAATAGTATGCAGGACAAATAGCCCCTTTTTTAATAAGGCGGTAAGATACGAAAAAACCTCCAACACCTAGCCAATCATGGTTATGAATTGTAAGTTTTTTTGAACTGTTTAGCGTGGTGTAGTTGTCAATATGGTCGTTAAGGGTTTTATGCAGTCGCCATTCTGCCCCGAATGTCCAACGATTAAATGGGGTGTACTTTACACCAATGCCAAACGGAATGTTAAAAACTACATTCTTGTTAATAAGAGCCACCCCACCGCCTACGGTAACGTATGGTGTAAAACTGTTGGCATCAGCAGGTTTGGTGTCGAAAGCTATAAACCCAATTTCAACCGAAGCGTTAAATTCAATAACTTGATGTGAGAATTTGGTAGGCATTTGTGGGTCTGGTAGGTAGTATGAGGTGTTTACGTAGTCTCCCTGAACTTGCCCGTGTAAACCAGCAATTTTTATTGAGTAAAATTTATTGATATTATGACGGAACAGAACCCCTATGGCAACCGATGGTTTGTGAAACTGCTGGGCTAAGTTAAAGTCGCCCATATAGTATGACGCACCTCCCAGGGCTCCAATTTCGTTTTTTTCTTGGCCTTGTGTAAAGAAGGGGGTAAGCACAAGAATAAGCAGTAGTTTTAGTCTCATTAGGTTATAAGCAATTCTAAGGCAGGACTAGCGTCTATATCCTGGTTTGCGCTTTCGGTATATTTTATAGTTGGCTTTTATGGACAATGAATGGTAAAAATCATTGTATTTCCCAAAGGGTGAGTCGTAACCATCTAACGTGTTCGAGGTTGTAGTCCTGGCAATAAGTTCGGCCCCAATTGATAGTTTTGGTGAAACGGCGTACTTAAAACCAATGCCTACGGGCAATAGTATGGCCATATTGTTGCCCTCCGAAAACCGTGGGTGTCCATTAAGTTTTAGTTTAGGGGTAACTTTGTAGTAGGCTCCACCAACACCCACCGTAAGGTAAAGGCTAAATGGTTTTGTAAAATGTTTAAGGCCGCCCCTAATCTGCATAATATCATAAAAATAGTTCTCGTCACTTTCAGGAATAAGGTAGTATTCGCCCATTACGGTTACTTCGTGAAATGATGTACTAAAAGCGAATTCCCGATTTTGATTTATTGAGTTTAGATCTGATTTAGCAAGGAAACCAGCACCATAAGTTGCGCTAACTTGAATGGGTTTTGAAATGTGGTAGCGAGCACCTAAATTAATTCCTGGACGAAAAGCTACTAGGTCAATATCAAGTAAGCCGAGCAGGTTCATTTCTGTTGCAGAGCCGCCAATATCTCCAAAATATTGATAAGTAGCAATGCCGCCAAATATTTCCAGCTTAGCTTTTTTCCAATGCTGAGCTTGGTTTAAGCCAGTTAATAGTAGGCTTACCAATAATGTTAATACAATCCGTTTCATTTAACTTTTGTATGGATGCTTTAACAAAGATAAAAAAATAATATTGTCTGTGGTTCTTTTGTGCTATTTAATAAATATGTTTTCGAAATAACAAACTGGGGCACCCACATTTTAAAACGCATTAACTTGCATATTGTTAGATGCGATAGCTATAAAACGCACCTTGTTTTTTTAATCTTGTATCCTATTTCTACTGTCGGCGCCCCACATTAGCTTGTTTCTAAGCGTTTTAAAGTAATCGTTTTGCTTCAAATTAACTATTCCAATACAGAAACTGGCTTTTTTTATCGTTACCGAAATAGTATTGTTTACGTTTACAGAACGAGAATCGAGAGACATTAGTATTTCTTTATCGCGAGTTGTTACTTCGAGAGTAACGATAGATGTATCGGGTATTACCAATGGCCTTACTGTTAGGTTGTGAGGAGCAATTGGTGAAACTACAAATGCGCTAGTTGCTGGACTTACAATTGGACCGCCTACGCTGAGTGTGTATGCCGTTGATCCTGTTGGAGTTGATATAATTAACCCATCGGCCCAGTAGGTACATAGAAAGTTATTATCAATATAGGCATTTACGGTAATCATAGCCGTTCCATTTTTCTGAATGGTTAGGTCGTTTAACCCAAAAGGAAAATCTAGAAACGGATTATTTGGCATCTCTACCTGCAGGGCCGTTCGGTTCTCAATACTAAAGTTATTTGCGTATAGCTGATCGATTGCTGCTGGAATATCTTTTGATGAGATATTGGCTAAGAATCCTAACCTGCCAAAGTTTATTCCCAGCACTGGTATGCAAGAGTCTTCAACAAATGTTACCGACTCCAGAAAGGTGCCATCGCCACCAATGCTTAGCATAAAATTTGCGGAGTTTTTTACCTCACTGGGGCTTTTAAATGTCGACTTTACTTTCACAGTGCGGCCAAGCATATTCTCCAGAAACCTGTGCAATGGTTCAAATATAATTATCTCAATATCTTTTTCTGAAAGTTTGGCAAGAAGGCTCTCAATATCTGGCTGATGTTCTGATCCAATCCTGTTTCCGTAAAGGGCAATTAGCATAGCTATTTGTATATTAAGAATGGTGTTCCGAAATGGAGAAAAAGCCCGTTTTCACCAAACTTGTTAAATGAGTACTCAATTCGAAAAACAATATCGTAATAGGCCACAGCATAAAAACCAAGGCCGTATCCGTAAATAAAATCCCCTTCTAGGTTACCGCTTGGCAATTGGCTATCGGGTTTTACGTAGCCTGCATCGGCAAATAGGCTAAGGTAAAGAGCCAAATGAGCCTTCTTAAACTTACCATCAGGAATTAACGGCAAGTTAATCACTTTTGTTGGGAGAAGCTCAAATTTTAACGAGTTTTTGCTGAGTATGAAGCTTGAGCCATTTGTTACGTAGTATTCATAACCTCTAACAAAATCAATGTATCCAATAGCTTGGTTAATAAAATAGGGTAGGTTCGATTGAGAACTAAATTTCCCCATCAGGTCCGATCCTCCGAAAAAACGATTAAAAATATTAGCATAATAACCTGTCATAAACTTTGTATACAAGTTGTTTGGTGCTGTGTTGTTCGAAAATGTTTCGTACCCCAGCTCGCCTCGTAAAATGTATCCAGCTAACGGAAATATTTTCGAGTCTCTCAGGTCGTGTGTTATCTCGTAGCTAGCTAGGTTATACCACGATTTTTTTTCGCCATTGCCAAAATAGTGTGGGTTAAGTATTGCTAGCGAATCGTTAATAGTTGAAAAATAGGACTTTAGCATTATGGTATGGTACCAGTTGTGTTGAGGACGAAAATTGTAGGCTGCTTCAACAAAAGTTATTTTCCTTGCTGGCTTAACTTCAGAAACGTAATATTGGGGCTTGTTTTGTATGCTTGCAAAGTTAATTTCATTTTTGGTATAGTACGATGCCCAAATTGAGAAGCCATGTTTTTTTCCTCGATCCAAATTGTTGGTAATGTACTGAAGGCTAATCTGCTTTCTGTACCCAAGTATTAACTTTAGTTTTATTTTTTCGTTCATCCCCCTAAAGTTGTTAACCTTTATATATGTGCCATAATTTACGCGCGAAAGGTCGGCATTCTTAATAAAAGCGCTAAAGTTACGATCCTCATACTCAAGTATGGGGAACGGCCATATATACCATCTTTCTTCAACGGTAATAGTCCACTCAATTGCCCCGTTTGCCAAAACGTAAGTAACAGTAACAAAGTTAAAAAGGTGGGTTTTGTTTAGGTTTTCTGTGCTTCTTTGGGCGAGCAAGTCAATTTGGCTAACCAGTAGCGTATCGTTAAGCCTAAAGGTAAGTTCCCTGCGAATAATCTTTTCGTTTGTTATGCCATTACCACTAATGTTGATGGAGCTAACAATAACTCTTTCGTCAGAACTAGTGTTCGCAGCCTTAATTGGCAAAAACGTTACAAGAAGTATGGCAAAAAGGAGACAGCGACTCATACTACTTGTTAGGTGTTAAGGTATTTCATCAGCAGGTTGTACCGATCTTCAAGCAGATCCTCCTCGTCGTCGTGTTTCATATAGGAGCCTAGTACGTTGTAGTTATACCTGTTAAAAGTTTGTATTATTGATGTTAAATCGGTTACATTGAGTTTAAGCGAGAGTTCAATTTGTGTGGTATCCGAGCTAGAGGTTAAAAAGGTGCCCAGTATTTTTGCATCATTCCCTTCAACTATTTGGGCTATTTGGGCTAGCGAGTAATCATTGTGGTTTAGTACAAGTACAATAATGCCTCCAGGGTTTTTTAATGCGGCAAAATCGGCAAAGTGATGCACTAGCTCGGTGGTGGTAATAACCCCTAGGTAGTGTTTTCGGGCATCCAAAACAGGCACAAGGCTTAATTTTAACTTCGAAACCATTTCCATCGCTTCGAGTATGTGTTGCCCCTCATGTAGATATGGTCTTACCAATGATAGCTGATGGTTTCCGAGGGGTTCCTCTGGTATATTAAGGTCGTAAATATCACTTTCAGATACCAAACCTAAAAAATCCTTGTCGTTAACGATGGGCAGATGGCTAACCTTAAAAATATCCATCCAGTTAAGTGCCGATAGTCCTGTATCGGAGGTTCTTAACGTTGGAATTACATCCGAAATCATCTCTTTTGCTAACATATCCTTTTCGCTTTAAAAATTAGCTACCTTTGCAAAGGTAACCCCAAATATAATTCAAATGACGAGTTTAAGTGTTAATATTAATAAAATTGCAACCCTTCGTAATGCACGTGGTGGGGATATTCCAAATGTGCTTAAAGCAGCAATAGATTGCCAGCGCTTTGGTGCCGAAGGGATTACTGTTCATCCACGACCAGATGAGAGGCATATTCGTTATCAGGATGTGAGGGACATAAAGCCAATTATTTCTACAGAATTTAATATTGAAGGATACCCTTCCAAAGATTTTGTAAATCTTGTTTTAGAGATTAGGCCAAACCAAGTAACGTTAGTGCCTGATCCGCCCGATGCTATCACCTCAAATACTGGCTGGGATACCATAAAAAATAAGGATTTACTAAAGCAGCATGTTAAAATATTTAGGGATGCGGGCATCCGGACATCTATTTTTGTAAATGCCGATACTGAGCTGGTTAAGCATGCAGCCGATTCGGGTACCAACAGGATTGAACTTTACACCGAGCCATACGCTTTAGGCTACGCATTGAACAGGGAGAAAGCCCTTGAGCCTTTTTTAAAAGCAGCTATTGCGGCAGGTGAAGTGGGCCTTGGACTTAATGCGGGGCACGACCTAAATCTAGAGAATCTTAGCTACTTCGCTAAAAATATGCCCGGGCTATTGGAGGTTTCAATAGGCCATGCCCTAATATCCGACGCACTTTACTTTGGGTTAGAAAATACTATTCAGATGTATTTGAAAAAGGTTAAGGAATAGCGTAATGGAGTTGTTTGCTAGGGAGTTAGGACAGGGGGCACCTGTAGTCATTATGCATGGACTATATGGCTCATCGGATAATTGGCTTACGGTTGGCCGTATGCTTGCCGAAAAATATCGGGTAATTTTGGTTGATCTTCGAAATCATGGCCAAAGTCCTTCAAGTTCAGTTCACACCTACCAGGCTATGTCCAATGATCTGCTTGAACTTTTCAATCGACTAAATCTTTCTGAGGCTATGCTGGTGGGGCACTCAATGGGGGGCAAGGTGGCTATGCAGTTTACCTATAATAATCCCACCCGAGTATCCTCATTGGTGGTTGCCGATATTTTACCCTATAACTATATTAACGACGAGGCTAAGGGGTACGGAGAGGCTAGGCAGCACGCTAAAATTATATCGGCTCTGCTAGCACTTAAACCCGAGCTGGCCGAGTCGAGGGGCGAACTTGACAAAAAGCTTGCGCAAACTATTCCAAGTAAAGCTGTTAGGCAGTTCTTGCTTAAAAATGTTAAGCGAAATAGTATGGGGCGGTTTGAGTGGCAGCTAAATGTGCCGGTTATTGGTGAAAATATAGAGCTGCTTATGGGGGCAGTACTTCCTGTTGGAGGAGATGCTCCAATTACAGTAAAAACTCTTTTTATTAAGGGACAAAACTCAAACTATGTGTTTAGCGAAGGGGTTAGTAAACTTGGGCAATTTTTTACGAATTTTGATGTTAAAACCATACCTAATGCAGGGCACTGGTTACATGCCGAGAATCCAGAAGCAGTGATTAACGAAATGCTGCAGTTTTGGAATCCCCTAAGTTAACTTTACCTAGTCCGCAATCTCAATGTTTCCGGCGGGTATAAGAGGCTGGTTTTTATAGCGTAAAAAAAGTTGAGCAACCGCCAGGGTATCCTTTTCGCAGTACCTAACTATTCGGTTTAAATCCTTTTCGTTGTAGTAAACATCGGCTACCTGACTACCATCAATATCATCTTTGGGTGTGGGAATGTTGAAAATATGCGTTAGCAGGTTTAGTGAAGTGTAGTGCTTGTAGTCGCCAAACTTCCAAAGTTCCATGGTGTCTAAAAATCGAACCTCCCAAGGTTTTTTACCAGCAACATCAAGTAGGCTAGGGATTGCAATTCCGTTAACCAGCATCCGTCTGGCAATGTACGGGAAGTCAAATTCTTTTCCATTGTGAGCACAAAGGTTTGCCTGAGGTTTTGCCGAGAACTTTTCAAGCATATCGGCAAATTGGGTAAGTAGTTGAGCCTCGTTGTCGCTAGCAAATGATTTAACCCTAAAAAAAACTTGTTCGGCCTTGTTAACAATTAAACCTACCGAAATACAGATAATTTTACCAAATTCGGCATAAATTCCTGCTCGTTGGTATATTTCATCAGGTGTTTGGTTCTCGTCTCCAATTTTTTTTGCTTTTTTGCTCCATAGCTCTGCCAACCCCGATGGTAACTCGTTTAGGCTTGCGTGCTGAGGCACTGTTTCTATATCAAGAAATAGTACGTCCTCGTTTTTTACATTATCAAGCATGGTTGTTTTGCTTTTTTAGCGTGACAAGTTTTTTTCAATTATTGATGATAGTATGTTAATAGCTACCGAGTTGTTTCCTCCTTGCGGAACAATAATGTCGGCGTAGCGTTTGGTTGGCTCAATAAACTGTAGGTGCATTGGTTTTACCGTTTTTTCGTATCGCTCAAGCACCTTAGTAACCGATCGTCTTCTTTCTACAATATCCCGCAAAATTACCCTCGCCAACCTGTCATCGGCATCGGCATCAACAAAAACCTTAATATCCATTAAATCTCGAAGGTTGGGGTTAGTAAAAATTAGTATCCCCTCAATTATAACAATGTGTTTTGGGGTAGTACAAATAGTTTCGGGAGTTCGGGCGCATGTAAGGTATGAGTATACTGGCTGCTCAATCTTTTTTCCCTGTTTCAGCAATGCCACATGCTCAACCAGCAACTCAAACTCAATTGACGAGGGATGGTCAAAGTTAATTTCCTGCCTTTTTTCAAGGGGCAAATGCGAACTGTCGTAGTAGTATGAGTCCTGTGGGATAACCACTACCTCTCCCGCAGGAAGACATTCGATAATTCGTTTTACAACGGTGGTTTTACCTGAACCGGTTCCACCCGCAATACCAATAATTAACATTATGAGTTTAAATTATTATGGTTAACTTTGTTTTACTCTAAAAGGTTGTAAACTATAATGTGTTAAACCAAATTAGAGTACATTTTTAGACAATGATATTTAGAGTCAAAGGATACTAAATGTTTTCAAAAATACAAATCTTTATTAGATATGTTATATCCATTAAAATTTTCACCGCAATTAAAGTATCGTATTTGGGGTGGTTCAAAGTTACGAGACCAATACGGTAAAGAAGTTCCAGAGTCGATGGACAAGTGCGGCGAAAGCTGGGAATTATCTGCTGTTGAGGGTAGCTTGTCGGTTGTAGAGAATGGCTTTTTAGCTGGTAATAATATTCAGGAACTGGCAGAGGTTTATATGGGCGATTTAGTGGGCGAGAAGGTTTTTCAAGAATTTGGCGTAGAATTTCCCCTACTAATTAAACTTATTGATACTACCGATTATCTGTCGGTACAGGTTCACCCCGATAACCAAATGGCTGAACGGTTACACCATGCCTTTGGCAAAACCGAGTTATGGTACATATTGGATGCGGAGTCCGATTCACAAATAGTTACGGGGTTTAATAGAAGCATTAATTCGCAAGAATTTCAGCAAGCCCTAGATTCCGACCAATTACCGTCGTTGTTGAAGCAAGATCAGGTTCGAGCCGATGACCTAATTTATGTGCCAGCGCGGAGCGTACACTCACTGGGTAAGGGCATTACACTTGTTGAGATACAGCAAACCTCTGACGTTACCTATCGGGTTTACGACTGGAATCGAACTGAACCCGATGGAACTAAGCGCGAGCTACACACCGATTTGGCTATGGAGGCCATTGATTTTGAAGCAAATCCAGTGGTGCCCGAACGAGCAGCCGTTGTGCCGAATGTTCCGCAGGAGCTAAAACAAACACCATTTTTTAATGTTAATAGGCTGTATTTAACCAAAGGTGTTGAGCGTGACTTTTTTGAGCGCGACACTTTCAGAATTTATATATGCCTTGAAGGTGCGGCCAGCATTAGGAGTGCCAATACCGAAGAGGTATTTATAAGCAAGGGGGAACTCGTACTTATGCCAGCAAATTTACCTTTAGCAGTAATTGTGCCCAAGGCTGAAGCGAAGCTACTTGAGGTGTTTTTGTAAATAAAATTTCTATTTAACTTGAATTACGGTACTAATTTTGTAGGAGCAATAAAACAGTTTATTTTTTCAAAGGATTAGTTAAATAATAAAATTTTTTAGTAATTTCAATCCTTAATGGATAGCATAATATATTTCATAAAATCGACTCTCACAAACGAGATGGCAACTAGTGGATTTCCCCTCATATATAAGGGTGAAATGAACCACCAGATAATGCGTTCGTTTGCGTTTATGGCTAACCGTAAAATAATAGAGAAGAACTTACCTACATCAATACGTAAAAGAATTTTTCATATAATGATTGAGTGTTTGCAGAATATAACCAAACACTCCGACGATTTTGACCAAAAAGACAATAAAATTGGGAATGGCCTATTTATTGTAGGTCAGGAAAAGAACTCGTTTTACGTTGTAACAGGAAACATAGTTAAAAATGAAAGCGTGAAACAGCTAGAGGCAAAACTTGTCAAGATTAACGAGTCGTCGCCCCAGGAGTTAAAGGATAGTTTCCTCAAACAGATGATTGAGGGTCCTTTAAACGAGAGAGGAGGGGCTGGTTTAGGCTTGATTGATATTGCCAGAAAATCGGGGCGTAAACTTTTCTATCATTTTGTGCCTTTTGATAAGGATAGACAATACTTTTTGCTTGGGGTAACAATTCCTCTCGTCGAGGAGAGTAGGGAGAAACGAAGAGCAACCCTTTAAGAGTTATTACGTATATTAAGATTTACTATATTTGCCATTTACATAGAAAATATCAGTTTATGAAAAACATTTTTTTAATTACTCTTTTTCTTGGGTTCTCATTTAGTCTACTGGGGCAAACAATTGATGAGGAGAAGGAAAGACAACGGATTGCTGAGAGCGGCATTAAGTCGGTTACACAGTGGACACACAGGTTTACAGGTGATAAACTCAACCCAACGGGCTATAAAACTAGCGTTACGCTATACGATAAGAAAGGCAATGCGTTCGAAGTACAAAACTATAGGTCAAACGGATCTATTTCCTCTAGGTTACTTTATAAGTATAATGAGAGTAACCAGCGAATAGAGTACTCTATGTATCAAAACCCCGATGGGCCAAATTTAATACTCAACTATAAACAAACAATTTATTATGATAAGGGTGGAGTTAAAACGCAGGAGACAATTTTCGATGGAGCTGCTGGTTATCGTATAACCTATGAGTATTACCCCGATGGTAAACTAAAAGAAATTGTAAAGTTGGATAGGAATAATAAGGTTGACGAGCGATGGGTTTATGTTTACAAAGATAACATACACGAAATTAGCGTATTTAAACCCGACAAGGTTCTATCATCGAGAATGATTAAGCAAAACGATGCTAACGGTAATCTAATTAGCGATATTAGGCTTGATAATAAAGGGAATGAACTAACAAAGGTTGTTCAAGAGTTTGATGCAAAAGACAACCTGACCCTTAAATCCGAATATTTTTCTAAAAAGTTAGGGAATAGCATTGAGTATAAATACAACAATGAGGGTAGGATTAGTGAAGTGATAAAGCATTTGCCCGATGGCACAAAATTCACCCAATCGCAATATGAGTACGATAAAAATGGAAGCATAATTGAGGAGCGGTGGAGTGAAAACAAAGCTCAAGAATTTTCGCGTAAGCAGTCAACGTTTACTGAGAAAGGCAATGTAATTGAAACCGATTCGTATTTTGCACCATACCGTTACAGGGTGCTATATAAATATACATACGAGTTTTATTAGTCCAGTTGTGATATTGGATCGCCTATTTATTTAGGTGTTATTTACTCTTTGGTTTTGTGCAATAATATGCAACAAAGCCTAGATAAAATATCACTACCTCACCCCATTTGCAAAAATACTTTAAACAGTTATTACTGTATGTAATAACTACCAGTAAGTATAGGTTAATTCAACTATTTATTTTACTTCGAACGAAACGATGGAACAGCTAAAACATTTTGAACTGATTGACCCGTTTACACTAAAAGGCAATGTTTTTGAAATGCTCGACAAGGAGTGGATGCTCATTACGGCTGGGAGTAAAGAGAAGTTCAATACCATGACAGCATCATGGGGTAGTTTTGGCTTTTTGTGGCGAAAGCCCGTATCAATTATATACGTTAGACCTCAGCGTTATACCTTTGAGTTTACCGAAGCGAATAGCACCTATACTCTTTCATTTTTTGGTGAAGGAAACCAACGAAAAGCGTTGGCTTTTTGTGGTGCAAAATCGGGTAGAGATTTTGATAAGCCCAAAGAGGCAGGGCTTACCCCAGTGATTATGCCAAATGGAGGAATTGCTTTTGCAGAGGCTAGGCTTATTGTTGAATGCCGTAAACTGTATGCCGATGATATAAAGCCCGAAATGTTTTCTGATATGGGTTTAGGCACGGAAATATATCCAACTAAAGATTATCATCGTTTTTATATTGGAGCAATAGAGAGTTGTTACGTTAAAAAGGGGTAGGGTACGTTTTAGGATATACAATCCAATAATATGCACCGTAGGACTGGTTTAATCTAATGATTCTCCACGAATATTGTCAAGAGTTCTTCGCTCTTTTTTGGTTGGCCGACCAGATCCTCTGGGTCTAATTCCCTGAAAAGCCAAATATCCGGGTTCCAGCTTAGCCAGCTCGTCGCTTGGAGTAATGTCTTCTAAAAAATCGTTAACAAGTTTAGCACCAATCCTATTCTTGGGTATATCTTTCACAATATATGTAAATATAACCGGGGGTTTGCGAACGGTAATGGTATCGCCAATTTTAATTTCCTTAGAGGGTTTCACATCGGCATCATTAACCTTAACTCGCCCTTTTTTGCACTCTTCTGTTGAAATGCTGCGGGTTTTAAATATGCGAACGGTCCATAGCCATTTATCAATTCGAGTTGAAGAGTTTTCGCCCATAGCTCTTACTTTTTGTTGTAAAAGTTCATTGTTCGTTCAATCCCAATGGTGCCGAAACTGAAAATTATCTCGGCTGATTTCTCGCATCGTTCAGGCAGAATTTCTACCTCCTCTGGAGTCAATTGGCCAAGTACATATTGCACCTGCGACCCCTTGGGAAAATCGCCACCAATGCCAAACCTAAGTCGAGCAAAATTCTGGGTGCCAAGGGTTTCAATAATATCGAAGAGTCCGTTATGCCCACCATCACTGCCTTTGTACCTTAGCCTAAGAGTGCCAATTGGTAGGGCAATATCGTCTGTGACAACCAGTAATTTTTCTATCGTAAGTTTTTCTGCTTGCAACCAGTATGAAACAGCTTTGCCGCTAAGGTTCATATAGGTTGATGGTTTGAGAAGAATAAACGTGCGTCCTTTGTGTTTAACCTGAGCTACATCGCCGTATCGCTTGGTGCTAAAAGAAGTATTGGACGCTCTGGCGAGTGCGTCCAATACTATAAATCCTATGTTGTGGCGGGTGTTGGAGTATTCGGCTCCAATATTACCTAGGCCAACGATTAGATATTTCAAGATAACAAAAATTAACGAGCACTATTTAGCTTCCTCTTCGGTTCCTGTAGCAGCAGCACCCCTAGCGGCTCTAGTTAGTTTAACGGTTGCAATAACGGTAGTTTTTGGTTCAATTATCTCAAATTTGTCGAAGTTTAGTTCGCTAATCAAACGGCTTTTACCAAGATCAAGATCGGTTACATTTACTTCAATCACCTCAGGTAAATCTTTTGGAAAACCTGAAACTTTTATTTTACGGGTGGTTAATGATAGTTGTCCACCTTCTTTAACCCCTTTAGCCGAACCAACAAGTTTAACAGGTAAGGCAATACTTAGTTTCTTGTCATCTTGTACTTCAAGGAAATCAACGTGAATAACCCTATCAGTTACGGGATGAAACTGCAAGTCTTTTAATATACATTTGAGAGGTTTGCCATCAATACTAAGATTAATAATGTGTACGTCTGGGGTATAAATAATATTCTTCAGGTCTTTTTCAACCAGAGTAATCTTAATGTTATCTTTGCCACCGTATACAACAGCAGGTACCTGCTCTTCTTTTCTAAGTTGTTTTGCAAACTTTTTCCCTGTTTCGGTTCTTGCCGAACCGTTTAAACTAATTTCTTTCATCTTTTATGTAAACTTTATTGTTAATAATAAACGCTACTCAGGGCTGCCCCTCGGTGTTAGCCAGCCCCCCATCACGTCACTACTAAATTGGCTGAGGGGATTTTTTGGGTTGCAAATATAGTTATTTTCTAATAATAAATGGTTCCCCTAGTATTCAAAATGTTAGCGAGCTATATTAAAAACTTCTCGCTAATAGATTCGTAGTTGTATACCTTGTTAATTACATCGGCAAAAAGTTCACCAACTGAAAGTACCCTAATTTTACTGATAACTTTATTCGCTTTTAGAGGTATGGTATCGGTAACTACAAGTTCGGTAATTGCCGAATTCTCGATACGCTCGTATGCAGGACCCGATAGCACAGGGTGGGTAACCAGTGCGCGAACACTTGCTGCGCCTTTACTCATCATCATATCGGCTGCTGCGCTTAGCGTTCCAGCAGTATCAACCATATCGTCCATAATAATAACGTTCTTGCCTTCCACATCACCAATCGCTGTAAGTTGTCCTACCTGATTTGCTTTTTCGCGTGTTTTATGGCAAATAATAAGCGATGCATTTAAAAAGCGGGAGTAGGCGTTGGCGCGCTTTGCTCCACCCATATCAGGTGCGGCAATGGCGATATTATCAAGATTTAAACTCTTAATGTATGGTACAAATATTGACGATGCGTAAAGATGATCTACAGGAACGTCGAAAAATCCTTGAATTTGATCGGCGTGTAAATCCATTGTCATTACACGGTCAACCCCAGCTGCACTAAGCAGGTTGGCTACCATCTTTGCACCTATCGAAACACGTGGCTTGTCCTTACGATCTTGCCGAGCCCAACCAAAATAAGGGATAACGGCCACTACTTTGTATGCCGATGCTCTATGCGCTGCGTCAATCATTAAAAGCAGTTCAAACAGGTTGTCGGACGGAGGAAAGGTCGATTGGATAATAAACACGGTTGAGCCCCTAACTGATTCGTCTAGGCAGGGCTGAAACTCTCCATCGCTAAAGTCGGTAACGTATGATTTACCTAGCGGAGAGCCATAATGCTTGGAAATCTCTTTGGCTAGATATTCTGAATTTCTTCCCGAAAAAATTTTTATACAATGTTGCTTTATCATGGGTTGGATTTTGTTGGCTACAAAGTTAGGGCAAATTAACCAATGGGTAAAATATTTAGCTCTAAATTTATTACCACATTTAGTGTGATTAGTTTAGTAGGACGTTAGAAAAATGCAACGTTAAAATATGAACACCCAAGGCATAAATTTACACTTTGGGTAAAAGAGTTAGCCGCTACTTTGTTAATTCTAAATCGGTGTTTATTTGATCTATGTAGTTAAGTATTTCTTCTTTCCCGTTTCTATTTACCGATGAACTAGTGAAAATAGGGGGTAGTTCCTCCCATGTTTCGAGTAAATGATTTTTGTATGCCTCTATATTTGCTGTGAGCACGGCGGGTTTAAGTTTATCGGTTTTAGTGAAAATTATGGCAAATGGAATTCCGTTTGCACCTAACCAGTCAACAAATGTGGTGTCAATAGATTGGGGTTCGTGACGTGAGTCGATAAGAACAAAAAGGCAGGCGATGTTCTCTCGGTTGGTAATAAATTTGGTATTCATATCGGCAAAAACGGCTCGCTGTTTTTTTCCTGTTTTGGTAAAACCGTAGCCAGGTAAGTCAACCAAGTACCACGATTTATTTATTTCGAAATGGTTAATTAGCTGCGTTTTTCCTGGTGTACCCGATACTTTTGCTAATGCGTTAATGCCTGTTAGCATATTTATTAACGATGATTTGCCAACGTTTGACCGGCCAATAAATACATATTCGGGGAGGTTGTGCTCTGGGCATTGTTGTAGTTCGGCACTACTTTTTACAAAATTGGCTGACCGTATAATCATTTTCTTGTTTTTATTGAAAGGCATCAGCTAGCTTGTCAGCTAGCTGTTCATTGTTTTTGCTGTGCACAAATGTACGGTATTTAATTCGTTGTTGGAACAAAGGGTTTAAAATGTCCTTTTGCACCTAATCAAGCACACCTATTCTATGATAAGGTAACTTACTGTAAATCAATGGCTACAACTGACTTTGTGCAAATGCCTCTACCTGCTGAAAAACCCGCAGGAAGTTCTCTCCCCATATCTTCTTAATGTTTTCTCCGCTATACCCTCTTTTAAGTAGTTCAACGGTAATGTTAATCATTTGGCTGGCATCAGCACAATCTTTAAGAGCACCCCCGCCATCGAAATCGCTGCCAATACCAACGTAATCAATTCCTATAAGGTTTACTATATGGTCTATGTGGTCAACTAAATCAGAAACTGTTGCTAGTTTGGGTGGGAATATCTCGTCCAATCCGTACCACTCTTCAATGGCCTTACGTCGGATTTCGGGCTCGAGCTCCTGAAAATTGCCGTATTTTCTGTTTATGGCAACTCTGGCGCTATCGCGGGCAGGGTATGGCTCGTCGGGTTTTACGTAGCTGCTTAGCAAGCATATTTGTATTACTCCACCATTCTCGGCCAACTTTGTTAGCATCTCATCACTAAGGTTACGCGGGTTATCGCAAACGGCTCTAGCGCAGCTATGCGATGCGATAACGGGTACTGCTGAATGCTCAATGGATTGGTAAAATGCTTGGTCGGATATGTGGCTAACGTCAATCATCATACCTAAGCGGTTTAACTCCTTTACCACCTCAATACCAAAAGTACTCAGGCCGTTGTGCTCTGGTCCTTTGGGGTCGGTAGATGAATCGCAGATATCGTTATTTTTTGTGTGGCAAAGTGTTAGGTACCTTGCCCCCAAATCGTAAAATTCCTTTACTCTTGAGATATCTTTCCCTATGGGGTACCCATTTTCAACACCTATGTATATAGCACGCTTACCCTGTTTTTTTATAGCTAGGGCATCGTTTGCACTTGTAGCCAGTACGGCACGATCAGAGTTTTTATTGATACTACTTTTCACCGAATGAAAAGTATTTAGCGCAACGGTGTGTACCTCATCGTATTTTTCAGGCGTTCTATCGCCTTGCCCTATAAATACGGCAAAAAAAGCGGCGTCTAAACCTCCCTCTTCCATTTTTGTAAGGTCTACTCGACCTTTTCGCTCAAGGGCTTTGCCACTAAAATCGAACCCTGTTCTGTTAAACATAAGCGGGGTGTCGGTGTGCGTATCGATGGTTACAATTCTTTCGTGAATTTTGCGCGCCTGCTCTAAGAGTTTTTCATCCGTTTTGCTTTGGTTGCTAACGCAGCTGCCCATTAGTAGGAGTATGAGTAGTATTGGTAGTTTTGTCATTGAGGTTGTTTTTTATACTAAAATTGAATTGTGAGAAGCCATCTATTTTGAAAATACTATTAATTCTATCACTCACTTTTTACTGTAATGATAAATTGGTTTGTAAGGCTTGTTTTGCTTCCTGTGATTTTGCAAATTTGACTACCTCTTTTTTACAAGGTTTAAGCTAGCCTCAATTAATAGTATAAAAAAAGAGGCAGTCGGATTTTAACTAAAACCCGACTGCCTCTTTTAGTAATTATCTTCGAAAAGGACTTGAATACTATTCTGTTATCAGCATTATTTTAACGCCCATCTCGTCGTTTATAAAATTATCTTTCAGGTTGGCAAAAATCGATTTTGAGCCGTAGTTTACGTTCCACTCGGTACGGTTAATAAAAAACTGGGAAGTTTGTGCTTTTAGGCCACTACTTGTAATGGTAATGCAAGCAGGGAAACTAATTTTTCTTGTAACGCCTCTAAGGGTAAGATTTCCTTCGATGCGGTGAGTTAAAATAATACCATCTTCATTCGCTTCGTTATTTTCTATGGGTACAACAGCGTTAAACCTAAATGTTGCTTTAGGAAATGAGTCAACGTGAAAAAAATCGGCAGATTGTAAATGACCTCGTAACTTTGCATTTGTTTCCGAATCTTGAATATCGAGTATTGTTATCGAATTCATATCCAGCGTAAAATCACCTCCCAGCAGTTTTTCGTTCTGAACGTAGAGTGTTCCGTGTTCAATAGCAAGCGTGCCAAAATGTTTTCCAGTGGGTTTAATGCCCAGCCATTCTATTCCGCTTTTGTCTAGGTCAACGTTATGTGTGGTTGCATCTTTAGGAAAACTTATTTCGGAAGCATTATCCGATTTAACTTTTTCACCTTTTGGGGTTTGCATGCAGCTTGTAGTAGCTAATACCATTGAAGCAATTAAAACCAGAAGTTTTGTTTTCATACTATAGTTTTATTAGGGTTAATGTTAACAAACTGTATTCAATATCGTTTAGAAAAGGCTGTCGGCTTCAACTTTGCTCAGCCTGACCGTCACCCTGAGCGAAGTCGAAGGGGACGGTTTTTAATAAATAGTAGATCACATCTTGTTAACTAAACGGCATTGAAATTGTATTAGGCATTTAAGGTAAATACTATTTCTGTAAAAGACGAAATAAGAAGATATTATCCTAGTTATTATCCTTCTCAAAGTTGTAATCAGAAACACTGAAACGTTCGAGTATCGATTTATCGTTTATTTCCTTCGATAGCGATTCTATGGTTTCCATTGGAACCTGAAACAGGTCAAGTATTAACAATCCATCAAGCGCATTGTTAAATTTTGGGTCAACATTAAAGCTAATAATCTTTCCGTTTAGCTTAATGTACTTTTTTAGCAGTACAGGCATTCTAAACTCATTCGATTCAATATCTTGGATAAATCTGTCGAGTTTGTTAAGATCGTTGCTTTTCTCGAAAATCACCTCTGTATCATCCTTACTAACAGGTACTTTAAATGTATGTCGGGGTGTAATAAGGCGTGCAAATTCGTGGTCGTAATAGTTCGATTTCATAAAGTTGATAATTACGCCTTTTGAAAAGTTTGAAAATCGGTTCGATATACTTACGGGTCCAATTAGGTATCGGTACTCAGGGTTCTTAATTAGAAAGTATAAAATACCTTTCCAAAGCAAGAAGAGCGGTAGGGGTTTTCGTTGGTACTCCTTAACTATAAATGATCGGCCCAGCTCGATACTTTGGTTTAGTATGGGTAAAAAGCCGTCGCTAATTTTAAAGAGGCTATGTATGTAGAATCCTTTTTTATCGTACCGTTCTAATATTTCTTTCCCTTTACCCACTCGGTAGGCTCCTACAATGGCGTTTAGTTCTTCGTCCCAAATAAAAAGTTGGTTGTAGTATAGATCAAACTCGTCCACATCAATTTTGCGATTAGTACCCTCGCCAACCTCTCTAAAAGTTTCTTCGCGTAATCGGCCAATCTCATTCATTATATTCGGCATCTCAACCGATGGGGCGCAGTAAACGCAAAAATTTTTACTTTTAAATAGAAGGTAGTCTTTTGTTAACGATTCAACTTCGCTCAGCACAAGTTCGGGTGGCATTGGAGGAACAATAGCGGCTGGGTTGGGTTCACGCCTTAGCCTATAGTTAAAGAATTTTTTTATTTCAATTGATGAGCCCAATGCATAGGTTTTAAGCCTTAAAAATCGGCCAAAGCGAGAAATGTCTGTAAACTCATTCTGCTCTTTAACCGAAATGGGGTGACCCATACGTAGCTTTACAATTTTATTCTTTTTGTTGAATAGTTCTGAAGGTAGTTTAGCCGTTCGCAACATGGGATGTATAAGGCCCAGTATATGGAACAGGCGGCTGTTGGTGCCTTTAAAATAAACAGGTATTATGGGAACCTCCACCTTTTTAATAAATTTAATTATCGAATCGTTCCACTGCTTGTCGGCAACGCCTGGCGATTCGGTATTATAGTAGGTTGATACCTCGCCCGCAGGGAAAATGCCCAAAGGTTTACCCTCGCGTACATGGTTTAGTGCGCCTTTTATGCCTGCCAAACTCCCTGAAACTTGAGCACTACCCTCAAAGGGGTCTACAGGAATAATTGTCTCTTTTATTGCATCAATTCGTCTTAGCAGGAAGTTTGCTATAACCTTGAAGTCAGGTCGAATCTCCGAGATGATTTTTAGTAAAATTATCCCATCAATTCCGCCATACGGATGATTTGATACAATGATAAAGGGACCCTCTTTGGGTATGCGCTTAAGCTCTTCGGCACTTATTTCATACTGAATCTCTAACTTATCCAGGAGTGCTTCCAAGAATTCAATGCCATGAAGGTGATTGATTTTTGAGTACTCTCTGTTAATCTTGTTAATTTTCAGTATTGACATTAACATTTTAGCAATGCTATCGCCACCTAAGGTGTTTAGGCCTGCCGCTTTCTTAAAGTCTTTTTCGTCAACTAGTTTCATGTTGGCTATTCGTATTTAATGGCTGTCTGTGTTACTATTTAATGGTGTTGCAATTTACAAAAAACCTTTGTTTTAAATGGGTCCTCTGCAATTTTATCTAATATCATAATTTTATGATTAGTGTATCTTAAGCAAAAATATACATAAAATATCTTATAAAAGCAAGCATATGAGTGATTTGTGTTATGCGGCGTTTATTATAAAAGCTCTAAAAGAATGCTTTCGGCAAGTTTCTTGTGTAGATTTCGACTAACCTGCTAGCCTCCGCTATTGTATAGATGTTTTGGTATGTGGTTTTGAGCGCAAAACCAACTTATTGTTTCATAGAGTAAATTTTATTAAATTTCGAATCTTTGTTTATTTCAATACCGTTCTTTTTTCAATTGTCAAGTTCCTTATAAACAGCATTTTATATTGTTGTTAGATGCTTAAGTTTAGAAGTAATTTTAAAGGTTTTGTAACTTGTTAGGTGTTTTTCAATAATTTTCATACCTTTTATCATCGAACAATGAACCAATAGATTAAATTTGCACAAATAATTAATTGTTGACAACTAATGCCATATTATTATGAAAAGATTTTTAGTTTTATTATGCCTTATCAGCGTTAGCGCAGCAACCTTTGCCGAGCGTTACGTATCTCGTCCCGACGATATTAAAACTTTTTTAGGAACCACTACCTATGTGGTTTTGGAGGACAATCCTATGTCGGACTATAACTTTAAAATAAAGGAAGCGGTTGAGCGCTCGTGGAAAATTACGCCCTACGAATTTATTAGTGCTACTCAGTTTGAAGAGATGCGCAGCGACATAAGCAAATCGTTTCTGGTAAAACTTCAAATTAAGTTTACTGGTGATAAGCTTGAGGCAACATACAATTTCTTGTCGGTTGTGCTTGGTGCTGCTGTGAAAAAGCACACGGATTTGCCCGATATTTGCTCGCTGCCCCTAGGCTACAATAGCGTTGGCGAAGAAAATTATGCGTTTAAAGTTGAAGCCCTTATCAAGGTGGCTCAAAAGCATATCAAAAACCTCGATGCTAACCCAAAACTCATTAAGAAGAATATTTTTAAGCCCTATAATAATAACCGTAAGCTTGTTAAAAATAAGGAGCTGTGGATTCTAGAGAGGGATCTTGATAAATCTGTTCGTAGCTTAACTGATGTTCGCAAAAATTACCCTCATTCGGTAAAAATTGTTACTCCTGAGGATATTGAAAACGCCGTGAAAGAGAAAAACGATAATGTTGTCTTTTTGCACAAGGTAGGTCCCGACGGTACTCGCCTTCAGGCACGATGCTATAAGTTACTTATAGGTGCGGGCGATGGTGAACTTTACTATTATACATACCATATGATTAATAAGAAACAGGGCGATGGTTTCCTTATTAAAGATTTCAAGAAGATTAAGTAGTTTTTTTAATATCCCTTTAGGCATCGCAAAACCATTATGGTTTTGCGATGCTTTTTTACCCTAAACTAGTATTGCTAAACAGAAACATTATAACAGAAAATGGCGGACGAAAAGATTATTTTTTCAATGGTGGGTGTGAGCAAAGTGTTTCCACCTCAAAAAAAGGTTCTAAATAACATTTACTTGTCGTTTTTTTACGGTGCTAAAATTGGCATTATTGGTCTTAACGGTTCGGGTAAATCAACCTTGCTCAAAATTATTGCAGGCATCGATAAGTCATTCCAGGGCGAGGTGGTCTTTTCTCCAGGATATACGGTGGGCTATTTAGAGCAAGAGCCACAGCTTGACGATTCTAAGACGGTTAAGGAGATTGTTGAAGAGGGAGTTATGGATGTGGTAAAGCTGATGCGTCAGTACGATGAGGTAAATGCTAAGTTTGCCGAGCCTATGTCCGATGATGAGATGATGAAATTGGTAGAACTACAGGGTGAACTAACCGAGAAGATTGACAATGTTGATGGATGGTCGCTCGATTCAAAACTAGAACGAGCTATGGATGCTCTTCGCTGCCCCGAGCCCGATGCCTCGGTAAAGGTACTCTCTGGCGGTGAGCGCCGCCGTGTGGCACTTTGCCGACTGCTACTGCAAGAGCCCGATGTGCTTTTACTCGACGAGCCCACAAACCATTTGGATGCCGAAAGTTTGCAGTGGCTCGAAGTGCATCTTCAGCAGTATAAGGGTACGGTTATTGCTATTACGCACGACCGTTACTTCCTCGACAACGTAGCGGGGTGGATTCTTGAGCTCGACAGGGGCGAGGGCATACCCTGGAAAGGCAACTACTCCTCGTGGTTAGAGCAGAAATCGAACAGGTTGGCTCAGGAGGAGAAGCAAGAGAGTAAGCGTAAAAGAACCCTTGATCGCGAGCTTGAGTGGGTGCGAATGTCGCCCAAGGCACGTCAAGCCAAAAGTAAGGCACGCCTTTCGGCATACGATAAGTTGCTAAATGCAGATTCAAAGCAGAAGGAGGAACATTTGGAAATTTTTATTCCTAATGGGCCAAGGCTAGGCGATAGCGTAATTATGGCCAAAGATGTGGCTAAAGGCTACGGCAATAAATTACTGTACGATAATTTGAATTTTATGCTTCCCCCAAACGGCATAGTAGGGGTAATTGGGCCAAACGGAGCAGGTAAAACCACACTTTTCCGTTTAATTATGGGGCTCGAAACTGCCGATAAGGGGACTTTTGAAGTGGGTAAAACGGTTAAACTTGCCTATGTTGACCAGCAACACTCGGCCATAGACCCAGAGAAAACCGTGTTTGAGGTAATTTCAGGCGGGCTCGATTTTGTAATGCTGGGCGGGCGTCAAGTGAATGCTAGGGCCTACGTAGCCCGATTTAACTTTTCGGGTGCCGACCAGGAGAAAAAATGCGGTGTGCTTTCGGGTGGTGAGCGCAATAGGCTACACCTCGCGCTGGCATTAAAAGAGGAGGGTAACGTGATACTGCTCGATGAGCCTACCAACGACATTGACGTAAATACTCTACGAGCCCTTGAAGAGGGTTTGGATAGTTTTGCTGGTTGTGCCGTGGTAATTAGTCACGATCGCTGGTTTCTCGACCGTATTGCAACGCATATTCTCGCATTCGAGGGTAACTCGCAAGTTTACTTCTTTGAGGGTTCATTTAGCGAGTACGAGGAGAATAAGCGCAAGCGACTTGGCGACGAGCAGCCCCGTCGCATTAAGTATCGCAAGTTGATGGAGTAAAACAAACAGAATATAAGGGTTGTGGTTAAAGCCATAACTTAAAACCCAACCCTCAATATTTTCATCTTTTAAAAAAGAATAACTTATGGAGTAGGTAAACTATATTAATAACGAAGAACGCACTATGGCAATGCTTTGCCATTTGAGCGCATTGGCTATGTTTATAATTCCTTTTGGCAGAATTTTAGGGCCACTAATTGTTTGGCTTATAAAAAGAGACCAGTATGTTGAGGTGGATCGACAGGGTAAGGATGCCATAAATTTTCATTTGTCAATATATTTGTACGCCATAGTTGCGAGCCTCTTCATAATTGTGTTTCTAGGAATTCCTATGCTGATAGCGGTGGGCGTATTTAGCCTGGTTATTACCATACTCGCATCGGTTAAATCGAATAATGGGGAGCGTTTTGTTTACCCGTTAGCAATACGGTTTTTTCAGTAGTTATAACCAAGGCAAATAAATACAATTTCACATTTTAATAAGTTCAACAAATGAAGAAAATACTAATAATTGCAATCTCTTTATTGCTTGCTAATGCAGGAATAGCTTGTACAACGGCTGTAATATCAGGGAAATATACTAAGGATGGCCGTCCGATGATATGGAAATTGAGAGACACCGATTTTCTCAAAAACAAGATGATGTATTTTGAGGATGGTAAGTACCATTATGTTGGACTTGTTAATTCGGAAGACGTGGTGGGAGAGCAGGTATGGGGTGGAGCCAATTCAACAGGTTTTTCTATTATGAATAGCGCTTCGTTTAATGTAAATATGGACGATACCACATCGAAAAGCGATTTAGAGGGTTTTATTATGAAGCAAGCGCTGCAAGAGTGTGCTACGCTTGAAGATTTTGAACAATTGCTTACCAACCTTGCAAAACCAATGGGGTTAGCATCACATTTTGGCGTTATCGATGCCAAAGGCGGGGCTGCGTTTTATGAAGTGAATAATTACACCTTTACAAAATTTGACGCCAACAGCACGGCTGAGGCTCCAAATGGCTATATTCTTCGCACAAATTTTTCATTTACAGGAAAAAAGGATGTTGGTTATGGCTTTATCCGATTTCAAACCGCACAAAATATTTTCTATCAGGCCGAAGCTATGGGCCAGCTAAACTATCAAACAATTATTCAGGATTTTTCCAGATGCTTCAAACACGCTGTTCTAAATAAAGATTTTAAGGAAGAGTTTAAAAATGTACCAGAAGGGCAACACTTTATTAACTCTGGCGATTTTATAACACGTTACGGCTCCTCTTCAGCAATATTAATTCAGGGTGTAAAAGCCGGAGAACCCAGCGATTTAACCACAGTTTGGGCTACCGTTGGATTTCCAAATACTTGCATTACGCTTCCTGTGTGGGTTAGGGGAGGGAAAAACTTACCCAAATTATTGGTTGAAGATGCATCGGGCAACGCTCCGCTAAATGCAATGTCGCTAGAACTAAAAGACCAATGTTACCCTATTAAACGTGCATCGGGAACAAATTATTTGCAGGTTTCTAAACTTATTAATTCTGAAAGAACAGGAATTGTTCAGAAAATAGAGGTTTTAGAAAAAATAATCTTCCTTAGAACTGAGGAACATCTTAATAAATGGAGAGAAGGAAAATCTAACGAAAAAGAGATTGCAGACTTCTATAATTGGCTTGATGAATTTGTTAGCAGAACATATTTCAATGAGTTTGGAGTTGTGAGCAAAAAGTAGTGTTTATATTAATTCAAGTTTGAAGGAACCTTTCAGATAAGTTGTTTTTCTCTTATATCGAAAAATTAGGTATTTAAAAAAATGATAAAAGAGTACATTAAGCAACCATACCCGCAGATAGAAAATAGATGGAAACTGATTGTTACCATCAGCTTTTTTATTGCCGCTTTTTTGCTGTTATTTCAACCGTTCGGATTGTCGGAATATAAATCTAGTCACAAAGCCCTGATTCTTGCTGGATATGGAGGGGTCACCTTTGTAATTCTGGTAATTAACTTTTTTGTGATTCGCCGTATTTTTACGAAATGGTTTTCCAGTTGGACTATCTTAAAACAGATTCTTTGGCTTACGTGGATAATTTTTACCATTGGTACGGGAAACTATTTTTATAGTTCCATTATTTTTTCTTGGCTTTCAGGGCTTACAGGATTTATGGTTTTTCAACTTTTCACCCTTATAGTAGGAGTATTTCCTGTTGTTGCAGTAACTCTTGTTTTACACAACATAAAACTATCCCATAATCTTCGAGTTGCAGGCGAAATTAGCAACCTATTGACAGCAAAGCCAACTAGTTCACAGGATGAGGAAACTATTTTTTTAGTTGCCGATAATAAAAAGGACAAAGTAAAAGTAGAATTATCCAACTTACTTTATATCGAATCTGTTGGAAATTACATTCAGGTTGTTTATTGCCAGGAGAATAAAGTTGTTAAGGTGCTTTTACGAGGTACCATAAAACGAATCGAGTCAGAAACAGTCCAATACCCCTCATTAGTGAAGTGCCACAGGGCATTTATAGTAAATGTTAATCATATTGAATCAGCCAAAGGGAACTCACAAGAATTGATGTTAGCTCTCAAAAACATCGATGTGGAAATTCCAGTTTCACGCAACCACGCGCAAAAATTTAAAAATACCCTGCGCTAACTATCCCAAAAACGGTAGTTTCATCACCATAACTTACCGTTTATCACAAAAACTAGCTGTTTATCCCTAAAGTTTTGATTGTACGCAATACCGAAATAGTTTTGCTCGTAAATCATATGAATGCTATTTATTGTTAAACATCAAAATTTTTGAAAAATGAAAAAATATTGGATTTTAATTACAACGGTAATCCTTTTGTTGGTTGGAATTTTATTACACCTACAGTTTGGTAATTTATTTAGTGCAGGTACCTATTGCATAAACTATTTTGCGGCAGGCGATTTTGCCATCGGCGTTTTCGCTGCAGGCAAATTTGCTGTCGGCATTTTTTCGGCAGGTATTTTCTCTTTCGGCATTTTCTCCATCGGCATTTTTAATATAGGGTTATATGCCATTGGTATTTTTATGTTCGCCTGGAGAAAGAAGTACCCAAAGGTAGCTGTTGTTTCAACCCAGAAATAGGTAGGACAATATTTCTGAAAGGTTTATTTTTATTTAAAGAATTCTACAAGGGTAAATTGAATTGTGCTACAGCCATTAATGCCTTAGCACAATTCAAAAACTCGCCATACTTTTCCCCCAATATTTTCTATCTTTGCAACTCATTAAAAAAGAAGATAGTTAAATGGCTTCAGCAAAACCAAGCATTCCAAAGGGTACACGCGATTTTTCGCCCATCGAAATGGCGAAGCGTAACCATATTTTCGATACCATTAAGTCGGTTTTTAAAACCTATGGCTACCAGCCTATTGAAACTCCGGCAATGGAAAACCTGTCAACCCTGCTGGGTAAGTACGGCGAGGAGGGCGATAAGCTGCTCTTTAAAATTCTAAACTCGGGCGATTTTACCAAGGGCGTTGAACCCAGTAGCGTAACCTCTAGTAATGCCAATGCGTTATCTGCTAAAATTTGTGAGAAGGGTTTGCGCTACGATCTAACCGTTCCGTTCGCTCGTTTTGTTGTTCAGTATCAAAATGATATAACCTTTCCCTTTAAACGATACCAAATTCAGCCAGTATGGCGTGCCGATAGACCTCAGAAGGGGCGTTACCGTGAGTTTTACCAGTGCGATGTGGATGTAATTGGTTCAAATTCCTTACTAAACGAGGTGGAACTCATTCTCATTATCGACGAGGTGTTTCGCAAGCTGGGTGTTAGCAATACCATCAAGCTGAATAATCGAAAAATTCTTAGCGGAATGGTTGAGGTGGTTGGCGAAGCTGAAAGGTTAATAGACATTACCGTTGCCATTGATAAGATTGACAAAATTGGTATTGAAGCCGTAAATCGTGAGCTTATTGACAAGGGTGTTTCACAAAAAGCCGTTGAGCAGCTACAGCCTATCATACAGCTTCAGGGTACCAATAGCGAAAAGTTGGAACTACTATCGAATGTTTTAGGAACTTCTGAGGTAGGCCTTGCAGGCATAGCGGAGATGAGAACTATTTTTGAGAACCTCGATACAATAGAGGGGTTAACAACAACCGTTGAGTTGGATTTGTCGCTTGCGCGCGGGTTGAATTATTACACTGGTAGTATTTTCGAGGTTAAGGCCAACGATATGGAAATGGGCAGTATTTGCGGTGGGGGAAGGTACGATGACCTTACCGGAATATTTGGGCTTAAAAATGTGTCGGGCGTGGGCGTGTCGTTTGGCGCCGATCGTATTTACGACGTGATGCTACACCTAAATCTATTTCCCGATAGCCTGTTGGCTAGTTCACAGGTAATGTTCGCCAACTTTGGCGATAAGGAGGCCGTATTTTGCCTTCCAATTATTCAGAAATTAAGGTCATTGGGAATTTCTTCCGAATTATACCCTGATGGAGCAAAGATGAAGAAGCAGTTTGATTATGCCAACAAAAAGAATATTCAGTTTGTTGCCATTGTGGGCGAATTGGAGATGCAAAAGGGTGAAGTTTCAATAAAAAATATGACCACTGGAGAGCAAGAAACAATTAAGATTCAAGATATTCAGAATTTCCTTCAAAAAGAACTTTCGTAAAAATAGATATTATGACAAAAATACATTCAATATCCTCTAAGCCACTAACATATGGTTTGTTGGATGAGCTAAAGGAAGCAGGGCACAAGCTTGAAATTTCTAGCGAATCAAAATCGCTAATTAATCATTGTCGCGAGTATCTCGACAAGAAAATGGAAAATCACGATGGCCCAATATACGGTATAACCACTGGCTTTGGCTCGTTATGTAATAAAACCATTTCACACGACGAGCTGTCGCAGCTGCAAAAAAACTTGGTTATGTCGCACGCTTGCAGTACTGGCGACGAGGTAGTTCCCGAAATTGTTAGGCTAATGCTTGCACTTAAAGCCCACGCCCTTTCATTAGGTAACTCTGGAGTGCAGTTAGAAACTGTTCAGCGTATTGTTGATATGTATAACAATGATGTTTTGCCAATTGTGTACGATCGGGGTTCGCTTGGTGCTTCTGGAGACTTGGCTCCTTTGGCTAACCTATTTCTCCCACTTATTGGCGAGGGCGAGGTTCGGTACAAAGGACAAAAACGTGATGCGGTTGATGTGCTAAAAGAGTTCGGATGGGAACCCATTGAACTTAAATCGAAGGAAGGACTTGCCCTACTCAACGGCACGCAGTTTATGAGTTCGCACGCAGTTTACGGTTTACTAAGAACGTTTCGTATTATAAAACTGGCCGATATTATTGGAGCATTATCAATTGAAGCGTTCGATGGCAGAATTGAGCCTTTCCATCCTAATTTACATAATGTTAGGCCGCATAATGGTCAAATAGAAACTGCAGCAAACGTGCGTAAGTTGCTTGAGGGTAGCGAAATTATTTCTCGCCCTAAAAAACATGTTCAGGATCCCTACTCATTCCGCTGTATGCCCCAGGTACATGGTGCATCAAAGGATGCTTTGGCTTACGTAACGCAGCTTGTGCTAACCGAAATTAGTTCCGTTACCGATAACCCAACCATTTGGCCCGATGAGGATTTAATTATTTCTGGAGGCAATTTCCACGGTCAACCGCTTGCGCTAAGTCTCGATTTTGCTGCCATTGCACTTGCCGAACTTGGCAATATATCGGAGCGTAGGGTAGCGCAGCTAATATTTGGGTTAAGAGGTTTGCCCGAGTTTTTGGTGGCAAACCCAGGTTTAAATTCAGGCTTAATGATACCTCAATATGCTTCGGCATCAATGGTTAGTCAGAATAAGCAGCTTTGTGCTCCCGCTTCAACCGATAGTATTGTGTCGTCAAACGGACAGGAGGACCATGTTAGCATGGGAGCCAACGCAGCAACCAAATTTCTGAAAGTTGTTGATAATGTTGAGCGTATCCTATCCATCGAGTTGCTAAATGCTGCTCAGGCCATCGAGTTTCGCCGACCAGCCAAAACTTCGCCTGCACTCGAAAGTTTTATTGCCAAGTATCGTCAGCATGTTCGGTTTATTGAGGAGGATGTTGTGATGTATAAAGAGATGGATAAGAGTTTGGAGTTTGTTAAGTCTGTAGATATTGATGAATTGATATAGTGTTCAGATCCACTAGTACAAAAAATGGCTGAGATGCAACATCTCAGCCATTTTTGCTTTATGTGAAAACCATTAGTAATTCACAATATTTCTTCTAGTCTAGGGGTACTCTTGGAGTTTCTCCTCAACCTGTTCAACCATATTTTTTGATCCAACTATAAACGGAACCCTTTGGTGAAGGGTTGTTGGCTTTATATCTAAAATCCTTTCGGTACCAGTTGTCGCTTTCCCTCCAGCACTTTCAGCCAAAAAGGCTATGGGATTGCATTCGTATATAAGCCTAAGTTTTCCGTTAGGTGCAGCGGCCGTTTGTGGATATAAAAATATACCCCCTTTAAGTAAATTTCGATGAAAGTCAGCCACTAACGAACCAATATATCGAGCCGAGTAGGGGCGATCGGTGTTTTTGTCCTCAACCTGACAATGTTTTATGTACTGCTGTATTCCTCTGGGCATTTTTGCATAGTTTCCCTCGTTTATTGAGTATATACTGCCGTTATCAGGCGTTCTTATGTCGGAGTTCGACAGGCAAAACTCACCTATCGAAGGGTCAAGGGTAAAACCATAAACGCCATGCCCAGTTGTGTAAACAAGCATGGTTGAGGAACCATAAATAATATACCCAGCACAAACCTGTTTCGAGCCTGGCTGTATAAAATCCTCAAGAACCGCCCGAGTTCCTCTGGGGCTAACGCGTCGGTAAATGCTAAAAATAGTGCCAATAGATACGTTTACATCTATGTTTGACGAGCCGTCGAGTGGATCCATACATACAATGTAGTTTCCATCTAGCGAAAGTTCATCATCAAAAGTAATTATCTCCTGGTTCTCTTCCGAAGCTACTCCACAGCATTCGCCAGTTGATTTAAGCGATTGGATAAACCGCCAGTTGGCAAAAACATCCAACTTTTTTTGTTCTTCTCCCTGAACATTTACTTCGCCAGCTAAGCCAAGTATATCAACAAGCCCTGCTTTATTTACCTTCTTATTTACCACCTTTGCCGCAATACCCATATGGTAAAGGAGGCGAGTAAACTCTCCTGTTGCGTAAGCAAACTCTGCTTGTCGCTCAATTATAAACTGTGTTAGCGTTTTTATCGAATAGCCTTTCATGTACTTGTCGGATTATTTGATATGAATTTAAGTTTCAAAGTTAGCAATTTTACGTATTATTGTTCGATTTATTAAACTTTTTTCTCTCTTTACATCGATTGCGCTCGTTCCATATCAGCGCCTTTTCGTTTGTGTTGCATAGTACACACATAGTAATATGTTGTGTTTGCTATCGGGTAGCAAAACTTTAAGTTTTATTGCTGAAGAGAGTCTAAACCCATTGTATACAGGTAAAACCTTCGTAAATTTGCATCTTTATGTACGATTATCGAAAATGTTTTCTGGCAACTGAATATTTCTTACTTTTGGCGTTAACAAGCAATTTAAAAATAAATTTTCACAGCCAATGCTTAGCATTTTAAAATTCGGAGGAGCCTCTGTTAAAAACGTTGAGGGGGTTGAAAACCTGTTGCGTATCGTTAAATCCCATAAGGGTTCGCAGGTTATTGTTGCTTCGGCAATGGGCAAAACAACCAATGCACTTGAGGTTATACTCTCAAACTTTTTAAATACCGACGACAGCCTCTGGGACCACTTCGAAAAGTTGAAGAAAGAGCATCTTGAAATAGCTCATCAGCTTTTTAAAACCGTTTGTCCACAAAAAATTGTCGATATCGAGTCCATTTTTAATGATTTACTTAACGTTTTAAGCACCAAACCTACCGATTGTTATAATTTTCACTACGACCAAATAGTTTCCTTTGGAGAGATACTGTCAACTAAAATTATCTCTATATACCTTAACGCCGTTGGGGTTAGCAACCAATGGATTGATATTAGGAGAGTTTTGCGAACCGACAGTAATTTTAGGGAGGGTAATGTTGATTTCGAAGTTTCTAAAACCTTGTGTCAGGGTGCCTTTAGCCCTAATACTGATACCGTTTTTGTAACTCAAGGGTTTATTGGAGGTACTGCCGATGGATTTACCACAACTCTTGGGCGCGAGGGGTCCGACTATTCTGCTGCGCTACTGGCTAACCTGTTAAATGCTACCAGCGTTACAATTTGGAAAGATGTTGATGGGGTGCTTAATGCCGACCCGCGCCTGTTTCAAAATACGATTAAGCTCGATGAGATATCGTTTAAAGAGGCAATAGAACTGGCATATTGCGGAGCCCAAATAATTCATCCTAAAACAATTAAACCGCTTCAAAATAAAGACATACCGTTGTTCGTAAAGTCTTTTGCTAACCCAGCGGCTCAAGGTACCCGCGTTTATCAAACTGAAGAAAACATTCTCTACCCACCCATATTTATTCTAAAACCAAACCAAGTCCTCATTTCGCTTACTCCACACGACTACTCTTTTGTTATTGAAGACTGCCTCAGTAAAATTTTTGCCATCCTTTATAAGCACCGTGTTAAAGCGAACATTGTGCAAAGTTCTGCAATTAGTTTTACCATTTCTGTTGATAATGAGGTTCACTTCCTGCCCAAAGCAATAGAGGAGCTAAACCAATCATTCGGAGTTAAATACAACGAGAATATGGAGCTATTAACCATTAGGCATTATACAGAGAATGAAATAACCCGTCTGATTACGGGTAAAATTATCTATTTACAGCAAAAAACCCGTAGCACAATTCGAGTTGTTTATGAAAAAGAATCGTAAAATTAGTAGGTGGTGTGTAAAAGTGTCCTGTTTCGTCGTTGGCTTAACCATTACCCTACAAGTTGCAAATTTAGCTGCTCAAAATACCTCTTGGAGCATAGGCCTTAACGGCTTTGCCGATAACAGGGAGTATAAATCTCAGGTGCAAACCCCCGAGTCTCTGCTTGGTACTCAGCTTATCCCCGAATTCCATTTTAAAAAGGATACTATTCATAGCTTAGGTGTTGGGTTTACTCTGCTCAGTGAGTTTGGCAACCCAAAATTAGTTACCGATTTCGACCTTCAGCTATACTATAATTATAGGGGCAAAAATTTCGATTACACCTTCGGTTCCTTTAGTAAGAATAGTATTTACGATTGCTCACCAAAGGCAATTTACCACGATGTTTTAACCTTTTATAAACCTAATGTCCAGGGTCTTTTATTAAATTATCATAAACGAGGAGGTAGCCAAAGCGTATATCTCGATTGGACTGGCAGACAAACCGAAATCAATAGGGAAACGTTTATAATGGGAACATTCGGAACGTACAGCCGTGGATTATTCTTCCTTAAAAACCATATTTATATGTATCATTATGCCAGCGCTAAAATACCCGACCCAGATAATCCGCTAAGGGATAACGGAGTGGCATATTTATCCTTTGGAACAAACCTAAGTAGCGTACTGCGTATCGACTCCTTATCGGTGTCCGTTGCTGGCATGCAGTCGTACCAAAGAACAAGAGGCGTTACAGATTGGAACACTCCTTTAGGACTGCTTTTTCAGGCTAGCATTCAGCATAGAGGGTTTGGTGTTACCAACACCCTATATATAGGTCAGGGGCATAATCTCGATTGGGGCGACCCTTTTTACCAGCTAAAAAGATATAACAGGATCGATATATATTTTAACCCATTACTGTTCGATAGTGTAAAGGCTATGTTTGGCATTTCACTGCATTTCGCCGAGCAAAAAGTACAGCACCAGCAACAATTCTTTTTAAAAGTTCTGTTTAACTCAAGCAATTTGGTTAAGCCTGATGCAAAAAATCATTTTTTCAGGTAACTTTCATATATTTGTAACACTAATAATTTTTAAATACTTACAATGCATAAAAAAGTAGTAATTATTCCCACCTATAACGAGATAAACAATATTGAACCAATGGCGCGTAGGGTGCTGGCGTTAGCAGGACAATATCATTTGCTCGTAATTGACGATGGCTCGCCCGATGGTACCGCTGCGGTTGTGAAAAAACTGCAAGATGAGTTTGCTGACAGGCTACATCTTATTGAAAGACAAGGCAAACAGGGTTTGGGTACTGCTTACATTGCAGGCTTTAAATGGGCTTTAAGTAATGGGTACGATTTCGTTTTCGAGATGGATGCAGATTTTTCTCATTGCCCCGATGATCTTGAAAGGCTTTACTCAGCATGCCAAAATGGTGCCGATGTGGCTATTGGTTCAAGATATATAAATGGGGTAAACGTGGTAAATTGGCCAATGAAACGAGTGCTTATGTCGTATTTTGCTTCGGCATATGTTCGGTTTATTACCCGAATGAAGGTTATGGACACCACGGCAGGGTTTAAGTGCTACAAAGCGGAGGTGTTAAAAGCTTTCGATCTCGATAGCATACGTTTTAAAGGGTATGCTTTTCAAATTGAAATGAAGTTTACAGCCTGGAAAATGGGTTTTAACGTGGTGGAGGTACCAATTGTTTTTACTGAGCGTAGAGAAGGTGTATCAAAAATGAGCGGTGGTATTTTTAACGAGGCGTTTTGGGGCGTTTTAAGTATGAAAGTTAAAAGTTTATTTAAAAAGTACGATAAAGAACCTTTTAGTAAGGGAAGTAATTAGCAATTCTTATGGGTACAATAGCTATTCAAAATGCCACAATTATAAATGAGGGGCGCCATTTTCTAGGTAGCGTTATTATTCGTGATGGGCTTATCGACCAAATTATTACAGATACTTCTCAACCAATTGTTGCCGATGAGATTATTGAAGCAAACGGAAAATTCTTACTACCTGGCGTTATCGACGACCAAGTGCATTTTCGCGAGCCGGGCCTTACCCATAAAGGAACAATTTATTCCGAATCTCGGGCAGCTGTAGCAGGTGGCGTAACTTCGTTTATGGAGATGCCAAACACTAACCCTCAAACAACATCTTTCGAGGAGCTAGATCATAAGCATCATATTGCACAAGAGCATTCCTTGGCAAACTACTCTTTTTACTTTGGCGCAACCAATTCCAATGTCGATCTTCTCCCTAAAATAAAACCCGAGAATGTTTGTGGTGTTAAGGTTTTTATGGGTTCTTCAACTGGTAATATGCTTGTTGATAACCCTAACTCATTGGAGCAAATATTTAAGGCTTCACCCGTTCTTATTGCTACCCATTGCGAAGATGAGGATACGATAAAATCGAACCTTGCTTTATACTCTAAAAAGTATGGAGATAACATACCCTTTAGCGCACATCCAGATATTCGCAGCGCCGAAGCGTGCTTTTTAAGTAGCTCGTTAGCGGTTAAACTGGCTAAGCAATTTAATGCACGCTTGCACATACTGCACCTTTCTACCGAAAAGGAAATGGAGTTACTCTCCAACGACCTGCCTATTTCTAAAAAGCGAATCACAGGCGAAGTATGCTTACATCACCTTTGGTTTAATGATACTTTTTATGATAAGCTGAGTTGGCGAATAAAATGGAACCCGGCAGTAAAAAAGGAGTCCGACCGCTTAGCATTAATTAGGGCCCTTAAAAACGATACCCTCGATATACTGGCAACCGACCATGCCCCACATACGCTTGCCGAAAAATCAAATCCTTATAACACATCTCCATCTGGTGGTCCAATGGTTCAGCATTCACTTGTTGCAATGCTCGAAATGGTGTCTAAGGGCATTTTTACTATTGAAATGGTAGTTGAAAAGATGTGCCATGCCCCAGCAGAGCTATTCCGAATCCAAAAACGCGGATTTATTCGCGAGGGCTATCATGCCGATTTGGTTATAGTCGACCCAAATGCCAGGTGGAAAGTCACCCCCGAAAGTATTCTGTACAAATGTGGCTGGTCTCCGCTCGAGGGCGAAACATTTGGCTCAAAGGTTACCCATACATTTGTTAATGGTCGCTTGGTTTATGCGAACGGTTCATTTAACGAATCGGTTAAGGGAACTGCTTTAGTTTTTGGCGCAACCCATACAACAGATTAGTTGTAGCCACAAGTCAGTAACATTATAACGTTGTAGTTCTCACTTACACGCCATTTCACCCTTCCCTCCTCTAACTTCCGCAAGTTTACGACTTGTGGTTTTACCATTCAAGCGATGTTATTTAGAACTACAGAACTTTGCGCCTTATGAACGCATTTTGAATTGAGTAGGTGCAATTCTGTCTCCTTAATTTAAAGTTGACTCAATGGCACATATATATTTAAAAGAATTTGCTATTTTTGATAAAACTCATTTAATGTATATGAAACATTCATATTTACGACGTTAACACACGGGAGAATGACTACTCCATAGATGTTCCATGTGTTCCGTTATAAATAAATAAATAGACGTATGAAAAAACTTGTCCAACTCTTTTTATTCCTATTAATTACATTTTCAATAAATGCCCAAACCATCGACCAAATTAAAGCCGACCGACAAACCTATATCTGGGGCGAAGGAACGGGTACAACCCTGAACCGTGCCGATCAGGATGCGCTGGGAATGCTGATAAACCAAATCTCAACACAGGTCGAAAGCCGTTTTTCCCTGCTGCAGGAAGAGGTAAGGAGCAGCGGAAAAGAAACCTTTCAGGAGACTTTTAAAGGTGTTATAAACACCTATTCTTCAGCAACACTACGGAATACGGAGCGTATTGTAATAAGCAACGAACCTGATGCCAAAATATTTCGGTATATTAAACGTGCCGATGTTAACAAGATTTTTGCCGACAGGGAACGAAAAATTATTGAGTTTGCCCGAAACGGCGAGCAGTTTGCACAAAGTGGCGAAGTTGCCTACGCATTGCGCTATTTTTACTGGTCGTTAACGCTGCTCCGTAGCCACCCCAATGCCAACACCATTGCAATGAAAGATGAGAGTGGTAACTATAGGCTACTAATCTCTTGGCTGCCAATGAAGATTAATGGTATCTTTTCTGGTATCAACATATCCGTTGCACAAAGCACAAATGACGGGGATTTAACCCGATATGCTCTCAATATTCTGCATAACGATGAGCCCGCCCGCAATTTCGATTATAGCTACTGGACGGGGCGTGACTGGACCAATATTTTTAGCGCAAAGGATGGGATGGGTATTGCAGAATTTATGGGACAATCAGATGTTAGCGAGATACGGATAAAAGCAGAATACGTTTTTGAGGGCGAAACAACCATCGATAATGAGCTGCGCGATGTAATGGGCAAGCTGGACGTGGTGCCCTTCCGTAGCAGCTACTTCAGCATCTCAACCGAAAAAATGCAGCCACCACCAAAACCTATGGTTGCGCACCAAACCGAATCAAAAACCCGTGGAAACCTCTCCATGGTTGCAAATACAAAGCCCTATGAGGAGATAATGAACGCCCTTGTAAATGCAATACGTACAGGTAACCACAACGCTGCTCGTGTGCTATTTACCCCCGAAGCCTATGAAATTCACAAGAATCTTTTGCAGTACGGGCAGGCGCATATAGTATGTGAGCCTGAGTTTAAGTTCATCCATTTTGAGGATGGGGTTATGTGCCGTTCTATACCCATGAGTTTTAGCTTTAAAAACAACAACCGTAGCTTTGTAGAGGATGTTGTATTCCATTTCAACGGCGACAAAAAAATCTCGAATATTTCATTTGGGCTAAGCGATTTAGCCTTACAGGATATTATTGGCAAGGATGTTTGGGATGAGAGGGTAAGGCTTATTATTGTTAACTTTCTTGAGAACTACAAAACTGCGTATGCACTGAAGCGTACCGATTACATAGAGAGTATTTTTGCCGATGACGCTCTGATAATTGTTGGTTCTGTTTTAAAAACCAAAACCAATGGTGATAATCCATATCTTAACAACCAGATTGTAAAATACAACCGCTATACCAAGGAGCATTTTATCCGAAACCTAAGGCACTCATTTGCTAGCAAGGAGTTTATTAATATCCGTTTTGAAGATAATATCATCCGCAAGTCGGGCACCGGTGGCGAGGTTTATGGCATTCAGATAAGGCAGGACTACTTCTCATCAAACTACGGCGACAAGGGTTACCTCTTTCTGCTGGTTGATATTAACGACCCCGACCAGCCACTTATTCACGTTCGAACATGGCAACCCGAGAAAAACCCGGATGGCAGTATTTATGGTTTAGGAGATTTTTAGGACAGTCACCCTTCGACTTCGCTCAGGGTGACACCACCCAAAAAACTTTTTTACTTCCCAAAAAAACACATACATTCGTTAATTCAATAACGCTAACCTTATGAAACATTTTTTCCACCTGCTGCTAATCCTTGCACTAACCGGAATAACCGCCCAAGCCCAAGTTAACGTAAAGTCCTTCCGCCTTTTAGAGAACGATTTGGATGCCCGGGTGAACCACAAAAAAACCGACCAGAACGGCGAGGTATGCGCCATTATCAAGGTGGTAACCACCCAAACGGGTTTCACCTTTGATGTTGGTTCACTGGGTGTTGTGGCCACCGAACCAAAAGCAGGCGAGATATGGGTCTATGTCCCCCGTGGTGTCCAACGCATTACCATTGGTCATCCGCAGCTGGGTATCCTAAGAAATTACGCTTTTACCATACCCATACAGGCAGCCACGGTTTACGAGCTGGAACTGGTTACAGCAGATATTGAGATTGTGGTTAGGGAGCGTGAAATTGTAACCCAATGGCTCGCCATTTCAACCGAACCTAGCGGTGCCAATGTTTTTGTTGAAGAGAAACTAGTTGGAATAACCCCATACACAGGGCAATTCCCCGAGGACGAGTACTCATACCGCATTGAGCTGCCCCGCTACCATCCCGAAGCCGGGAAAGTAACCCTGAAAGGGAAACGCGAAACCCTTACCCTTACCATGCGCCCACGTTTTGGGAATGTTAGCGTAACCTCAAGCCCCGAGAATGGCATGATGATATACCTGAACGATGAGAACACGGGTAAAACCACCCCCGCAACCCTTGAGGGCGTTAGCAGCGGAACCCAAACAATTAAGCTTTTAAGCCAGTGGTACCAGCCGCAGGCCAAAACCGTTACGGTTAACGATAACCAAACCACCACGGCACCATTTACCATGGAACCAGCGTTTGCCAGTATTACCGTAAAAACCACTCCAACGGCCGATATCCTTATTAATGGCACAAAAAAAGCAGCCGGCACCTATACCGACCGCATGCTAACGGGAATTTACACCCTTAAAGCCGAACTGGACAAGCACTACCCCGAAGAACGCCAGCTAGTTGTGGAAGCAGGAAAAACGCAGAACATTTCCCTCGACCTCAAGCCAAAAACCGGAAGGATAGATATAACCAGCACTCCCTTCGATGCCAAAATCACCCTTAACGGCAAGGGCTACGGCACCACGCCAACCACCGTAAGAGATTTACTGATAGGCAGCTACACCCTTACGCTCGAAAAGCCCGGCTACGGCACCGTAACCAAAACCGTAACCATTGCCGAGGGCAAAACCACCGAGGTGAACGAAACCCTGCCCAGCGGCAGGGAGGTAACCATTGCCGAGGGCAAAGCCACCGAGGTGAACGAAACCCTGCCCAGCGGCAGGGAGGTAACCATTGCCAGCACACCCAGCGGCGCGCAGCTATGGATAAACGGGGTTTCTGTTGGCTCAACACCCTACAAAACAACGCTTGCCTTTAGCAGCCATAGCGTAAAGCTGGTGAACGGCAAAAAGGAGGTAACCGAAACCATTGCCGTAACGCAGGGTGGAAAAACACGGTGGGAGTTTGACGTTGCTGAATTTCCTCCAACTGGTACATTCACTGACTCCCGCGACCGAAAAACTTATAAGTACGTAACCATTGGCAAACAGGTTTGGATGGCAGAAAACCTTGCTTATTTGCCAAGTGTTGTGGGAGATGGTAAAAGCTCACAAACAACACCATATTATTATGTTTATGATTATAATGGTAAAGATGTAACTGCTGCTAAAGCTACAGCCAATTATACCACTTACGGTGTATTATACAATTGGCCGGCAGCAATGAATGCTTGTCCCACAGGTTGGCACTTACCCAGCGATGCCGAATGGACACAGCTAACCGATTTTGTGGGCAGCAACCACGGCATCAAGCTGAAGGACAAAAGCGGCTGGAATAGCAACGGCAACGGCACCGATGACTACGGTTTCTCAGCCCTTCCGGGTGGCACCCGTTACAGCAGTGGTTATTTCCTCTACATTGGAAACGGCGGTTACTGGTGGAGTGCTACTGAGGGCACTACCTATGGCGCCTGGTACCGGCTCATGAGCTACAGTAGCAGCAATGTTTTCAGGAACGACGACAGTAAGGAGTTGGGTTTCTCTGTCCGTTGCTTGAGGGATTAAATTATTTGACTATTTGAACCTTTGACTATTTTTACCTGAGCGTATTCGTGTTACCCTTCGACTTCGCTCAGGGTGACGGCGACGACTTCGCTATTAAATAGTTTTAAGATGCAAACACCTTTTATAAATAATTACTGTATCCTTTTTCCTCCTTTATTAACACCACACCTATATATATACATAGCAACACAGTAAAGCCTTGCCTTAATTAATCTTATTTGATTTTTTTTCAATCCTAAAATATGTAATATCAAACACATATGAAATTGGTCAATAAAAACACTAAATTATTTTTAAAATTGTTTGGAAATTCGGTATTGATTGCGTTATCTTTGCACCCGCTTTAGGGAAGTTCTTTTGGTTTGTTTGCTGGTGAGGGGAGAGGGATACAGGGAAGAAAAAAAGTTTATTTTTTTTACAAAAAACTTGCCAGAACAAAAAAGATGTTTACCTTTGCAGCCCGGTTCAACGGAATCGGTTTTAGGCCAGCGGAAGAGGGGATGATTTTAAGAGGAGGAATGCTGACCGGGGCGAGCGATTGCCCGATATTTTTTTGGAGATAAAAACACAAGCCGGGTCCGGCCGTCCCTCGGGGCGAATGGCAGGCACCGTTCTTTGACACTTTGGCACCAAGAAGAAAGAAAGTAAGGAATT
>Ga0265293_10001356_pt1 | contig 53413 bp, 43 predicted proteins | sample Munlanlewell138R_FD_192505 | JGI IMG/M metagenome (GOLD analysis project Ga0265293, IMG submission 192505) | Leachate microbial communities from a municipal landfill in Southern Ontario, Canada - Leachate well 138R | ecosystem: Engineered > Solid waste > Landfill > Unclassified | place: Canada... | reverse complement strand
CTCTTTATCAGTGGGGCTTGCAATAACGCATATTTTGAAGTGGACGATGTATTTATTACTTATGAAGAGGATGTAGTTGTAGAAAATACAAACGCTTTTATTGCAACTAATTACCGCTACGGGTTCCAAGGACAGGAAAGGGATGACGAGGTTTCTGGTAAAGGAAACAGCTACACAGCAGAGTTTTGGCAGTATTCTCCAAGGTTAGGGAAAAGGTGGAATATTGACCCAGTTGTGAAACCACATTTAAGTGGATATTCTGTTTTATCAAATAATCCAATCTTAATGATAGATCCAAATGGGGATGATGATTATGAGTTTGACAAAAATACTGGAAAGTTAACGTTAGTAGAAGGAAGTCAGAGCGACGGACCCGATAGGATTATTATTGGAAAGGCTAAGTATAACGAAGAGGGTGAATTGAAGAACTGGAACTTCAAGGTACTAGAATTAGATGGGAAAATTGAAAATATGGAAAATAGTTCTGGTACTGACCAAGAAGGTGAATTTAATTATCAAACATATACTTTTTCAAATTCAGAAGATGGAGAAAAAGCATATAATTTTATGGCAAGAAAAACAAATATTGAAATTTCTAAAACTGAATATCAATTTGAGGATGGTAGTGTGCAAACAAGATTTTTCACATCAGGGAGTCCTGAAAATATTCGAGGTCAATATCTGTATATGGACGTTAAATTAATTGGTGAGAATCCTAACATACAACTATTGTCCCATACTCATAATCATGGTAATCCCGGAGGAGGAAGATTAGGCTCTTACAATCCTTCCCCAGAGGATAAAAACTTTGCGTATGAAGTGTCAATTCTTTTTATTAAGCAAAACACAAAACCGAAATTTTATGTTTGGAGATTTGGCACTAAGACACAATATGATAGTAATGGAGTAGTTGATAAAGAAAGATGAGAAAAGTAAATTTATTATTCGTTTTATTTATATCTTGCTCCCTGCATGTGTATTGTCAAGATATAGCTGATGAGGGAGAAATAAAGCATTACAGATCTTACTCTTCTTTATTTAAAAATGTAATTCAAGTTTACTTAGATTCAACATATAATAGATTTGGATGCGCAAATACTGATAAACTATCTATTTTACAAAGAATTGGTAGCGATTCAACTAAAAAATATTATTACTACGAATTACGAAATATGCAAAACATGCCATTTCATGTAGATAATTATTTAGAAGAGCTAAAGGAAATGGGTAAAGTCGTCTTAATGGTCGATTCAATAAGGGTTTTTATACGAGAAAGTGTTTTGAATGATTTACCTTTTAAAGATTCTATTGAATATATAGGTAAGCAGCATATAATTTTAAAGTATGGTAATTCTTTTGAACTTTGTTTACCAGGGGCTTCGGATTATTTGAGGTTTGTTTTTTTACCTAACGATCAAATTGAAATTGAAAGATATGAGTGTTATATGCCATTGCGCACTCCACATCCTTCTACAACTAAACCGTTCCAATAACGGTCACTTTTTCAGTGTAAATTGAGTTTAGAAGAATAATTTCCTTATCTTTAATCTGTGAAACAAGCTAACACATATCATATACAAAACAGAAATTACCGCAGCTCTTTCCAAGGACAAGAACATCACGATGAAATTCGAGGAAAAGGAAATTACATTAATTATAAATACCGTGGACATGACCCAAGAATAGGAAGATTGGATTGGTTGATTGATCCGTTGGCGAAAAAATATCCTTGGAATAGTCCTTATGCTTTTAGTGAAAATAGGGTGTTAGATGGAGTAGAGTTGGAAGGGTTGGAGTTTTTATCAAGTAACGAGTACTTGTATTATATTTCTAATGGAAAAGCATACATAGCACAAAGTAATTGGTGGTGGTTAGAGAATGATAATCAAAGAAACAACCCAGGAATGGGTACTGGATACGGAAATGAATTAGGTGCATATGCAGCAGGTGGACCATATTTTAGCTTTAATACTTCTGGAAAGCCAAGTCCTGATATGATTGGTCCTTATGAGAATCCAACAAATTCTTCAAGCTATGTTCCTCCAGGAATGAGACATACATCGATGACAAGGTTTTCTGGTATTGGTCTTCTGGCAGTTAACGCTGTAGTTCAGGGATTTAATGCTTATTACTCGTCAGTAAACAGTAATAATGCCGATGAAGTTAAACGACAAATACAAAATACATTTGGGGATGTCATTGATGTTTTAAACATTGGTATAGGTTTAGGTTTAATCGATGAGAAATATCAAAATATAAATGATTTATCGTCATTGGCAAACGTGATTTTATTCGGTAAAACAAGTCCATGGTCTAAAGAGGAGGAGAATAAAGATTTAGTTGATTTGGGATTACAATTATATAGAACTATTGTAGTACCACAACCATTCGTAAATAACTCAGATGACAACTTTCAACAAGCAAATCCAAGGGACAACACAGCAGTTAAAATATATTCAGAGTATTATTCAATTTTGCAAGAGTATCAAAGATATCGAAATGAAAACAAAGAAAGTGATGAGTAAAGTCCAAAAGTGCAAGTATTTTGCATCATTTATAAGTGCTTTAGTTTTTATAAGCACTACACTATTTTCATGCAGTAACCCTAAAAACAAACTTTTTCTTAATCATCGGTGGGTGGTTGATACTATTATTCATAAAAACAATATAATTTTTTCTTTTCCAGATCAAAATTTGAACATTATTTCTAATGTTATTCTTTTTAAAGAAGATGACTTTGTCAGAATGCCATGGATAAACTCTGCCACTCCAAACAATGGTTATTGGGAAATAATGAATAAATCAAATAGTTCAAATAGTTCAAACAGTTCAAACATTGTGATTAAAATATCTCAATTACCTTATGTGGACTTTAACGGTCAATATAATGTTGAAGTTATTGACAGGGGAAATGGACTATATACTCTTATTTTAAAATCAGATGTATACATCTTCAAGTGTAGAACAGCAATATAGAATGGAACGGCAGTTCCCGAATGCACATTCCATGGCAATTCCCCAGACAACCGAAGCTCACTGACCAGCGGGAAGTAAAAGTATGCCCAATCTGCCTCGAAAATTAGCAAAACTTTCTTGTGGTCTAGGATTTTACCTTTTACTCCACTTCTGTGGACTTTGAGAAGTATGAAAAACGGCAATAATAATTATTTCATTTTCAATAACATTAAAGTGTACACCGTAGGGAAAATTATTTAAGAAAACGACCCTAGTTTGATTATACCGAACTTGGATCTTTAGAGGGTTCTTCTGAATATTTTGGACAGTTTTAGAGATGTGTTTTTCAAAGATAAGACCTAGGTTATCTTTTTGGTCTTCATACCAATGAAAGGCATCTCTGATATCAAACTCTGCAGCTTCTGAAATAGATACAGAATATTCCATTATTGTCTAAAAAGATCTTTTTTTGCTTCACTCCAACTCCTTGTTTTCATTTTCCTTTCCTCTATAAGTTTTAATCGTCTAGCAACTTCTTGCTGCTGTTCTATAGGAATGTTTATTTCATCCAATACTGAAACATAATCAAGGGTCTTAATAAAGCCTAGAAACGCTTTAAACTTAGTTTCATCGATATTTAAAGTGATTTGTTTCATGATAATATTTTTCTTAAGTCCTAATCTTGTATATCTAATTAAACAAATATAGAGAAAAAAGTACAATTAACAAAGATAATTATTGATTCTTTTTAGGAAAAGACAGCAACCCAAACAACATAAACGCCTATTTTGCTAAAGATGTCTTTGGCTTTAGTTTGGATTATTACCAAGGAGATTATACGGCAATAAATGGCAAAACTCCGCTTGCAAGCATACAAAACACAAGTCATGCAGCCCAAAACAGCCATGACCTTTACAACGGAAACATCCGCTATATGCAAACCAGCATTATAAATCCACTAGACAGAACCAAAATGCCGATGTTAAATGCGTACGGATATGACCAATTAAACCGCCTTAAAGAAAGCCGAAGCTATGAAAACGGATTATCAGGCAACACGTGGAACCCGACAAGCTACGGAAATGAATATTTCAACGCCTTTACTTATGATGCTATGGGGAATATTTTAACTCAGGAAAGGCACATAAGAAACGGAACGCAAATCGAAGACATGACGTATCGTTATAGATATGACGCCAACAATAAACTGCTGAGAAACAGATTATACCATATCAACGACAACATTGCTTCAAACGTGGACAGCACAGATATTGACGACCAAGGAGTGTTTAATTCTGACCCAGATTTTATTGAAACGGCTAACAATTACGTCCGTGATAAAATGGGTAGATTAGTAAAAGACCGTCAAGAGGAAATTGATACTGTCATCTGGACAGCAAGCAATAAAGTCAAAGAAATTCGTAGAAATTTTGATGGCTTTCTTCGAGGAGTAGGTACTCAGATAAATATACTCAATCAAACTTAATTTCCCAACCGCGTACCTTCATCACACGATAGTAGTCAACCAATGCTTGAGTCGTGGTAAATGATGTTCCTAAATCATTAATCTTCAACCCTGAATCAACTTGCTTTGCTACACTTTTGGTTTCTTCTAAATAAATCATCAATTTTCTTAACAACTCTACACCATCATTGTCGGAAATTGAAAAATCTTGTGATGTTACACTTCGTACAAACGTGATTTTTGAAATTGCTCTCGACATGAGTACGTTGAGTCTTCGATGTCCTTGCTCTTGATTTAAAGGACCAAATCTTTTGTGAAATTCGCCGTTTTTATTATTCGCATATCCCATGCTGATGATAAGATGTTCGCATTGATCACCCTGCACGTTTTCTAACGTCTGAATAAAAATGGAATCTTTGTTTTCAAGTTGACCTAAAAGTGAATTTGGGATTTTTTCTAAAATACAGGTAAGTTGAGTTTGACTAAAAGCGACCAACCCAAAATTAAACTCCTTGTTTTTAATTTTTTCAGATATAATTTGAGCAACAATTTTTGCCTCCTCTTCATTTTTTCGGTTTATAAATAAACCCTTTGCATTGATTACATCAATTACATTTTCGGGTTGCCCAAATGTTGGAAAAACCTTTAACTTATTTTCGTAAAAATAGTGATTGCTGAATTCAATTAATGCGGGATATTTTGAGCGATAATGATGTGTCAACATTATATTTTCTAAGTAAAAACTAGCATGATGCAATACATCAGATTGATGCTTATCTTTACGCTGAAAATAAAATTGAGGTGCCATTTGCTGTTGATCACCACAAATTACTACTTTTTTTGAACGTTGTAAACTGCCAGCAACATGGCTGATAGGAATTTGACTCGCTTCATCAAAAATACCAAGCTCGAAGGTATAGTCAATGGGTAAACTTTTTGCAACACTGTACGGACTGCATAAAAAAACAGGATGTAATAGTTGTATCCAAAGATTTGCTTCGCTTTCCAACAATTCACGGACACTTGGAAAAATTCGTTTTTTTTCAAACGCTTTAACAAGGATAGATTTGCCTCTTCTCAATGTTGCTTTTAGTTCTTTTTCACTCTGATTTAATTTTCGTGCTGGTGTTTGTAAAAGTTGATGATATTCCTCAAATTTCTCTTTTATTTGTTGTTGAATAAACAAGCAAAACTCATCACTTTCTTGGTGAAAAGACGAGATAATTTCTTCTATTTTTTCTTGAATCTTGTCACCATCAATTTCTGCTAACGTAGGAAATCTGCCTTTAAAATCTTTCCAGTGCGATTCATAAATTATTTGTTCTGATTCATCAATACTTTTGCTTTTCTTCAAAATTTCTTTCGTCTCGTCACTAATCTTAGCAAAATAAGAAGAGTTTTCGATAATCTTTGGAATCAACGACTGAATATTCTCAATTTGTGTCTGAATAGCTTTGTCTTCGACCAATGTGAAATAATGCGATAAATAATGATGGATCTCTTGTAAAACAGTAGATTTGTTTTTAAGCGCATTTCTTTCTTCTTGAGAAAGAGAAAAAAGTTGATTTAGTTGATTGGTTTCAACCGATTTTAGTTTAAGAATTGTATAATTTATATGTTCCAAAACAGGCAATTCTTCTGGTAAATTCTCCTTTCGTAATGCTTCTCGAATCGTTATCAATTCTTTACGAACCAGTTTTAATTCAACTAAATTTTCAATGGCTTTTTTACCTTGAACAAGGTTTAAGTCTGTATATTTTAAAAGCTTGTTTTTGGTTAACCGATTTCTCAAACTAAACGGATTGGTTGAAGCTAAAACTTTCGTGTATTCTTCTAATTCTGAAAGACTAAAATCTTTTTTCCAGTTCCTCTCTTCTTTGCGTAAAAGTTCTTCTTTTTCAAGTGTTGTTTTATACTTTTTAAACAGTTTAATAAATTTTTTCTGCTGTTTACTGTCAGCTTTAAACAATTCTACTGACAAAGGCTGGTCGTCATGATAAAAAAGAGAAACCAAACCGCTTAATTTACGTTGATTATCCAGCATGTCAATGGTTAAATCTTGTAAATTATTCTTCTTGATTAAAAGATATAGTTGATTGATTTTAGTATCTATTTCTTGAACGGAAAATCGATTCAAGTTGAGCGAAGTCCACTGACCAAAAATAGGAAATAACGTTTTTTCTAATTTTTCTAAAATAATACGCTCCTCTTCCCATTGAGGAATTAAAGGCTTTACTGAAGAATAGGTTGATGATTGGTCTTTTTTGAATACTTTTCTGAATTGAATAATATCTGTTCCACCAATTAAATCCTTTTGTTTCAGGCGATTCAACGTTAAGTCTAAACCTTGTTTTAAAAGAGTAGTTTGTTGGGTTATGACAATGGGTTTTAACGGAAGTTTTTCAATATATTTCCACGTGTTTTTTATAGAATTGATAAACTGCTTAGATTTTAACTCGTGGTGATATAAAAGAGAAAAATGGTGTAGATTTCTACTTTTAAGTTGGTCATAAATCACTTCCAAAGCAACTGATTTCTCCGCAATAAGTAAAGCAGATTTTTTACTGCCTAATATTTTACCGATTAAATTTGAAATTACTTGAGACTTCCCAGTTCCTGGTGGTCCTTGAATGACAATGTTTTTGTCTTTCACTGACTCAATGGCTTTGCGCTGACTTTCATCAGCAGGGAATAAATAGCTATCAGAAAATTGTAACTTTTCTGACTCATTTTCCTCTCCAAAAATAGCTTTTAGTGGATTACTGTAGTCGTTCAAACGAATTAATCCATCAAGTTCTTTTTGCAGTACAAATCGGTGAGGATGAAAGTTCGCTCCCCAAATACCTTCGACTGTTTGGAAGGATAAACCATTTGCTTTTAGATTTTCGAGAATTTTCTCTACATCTTTTTCAATTTCGATAGAAAGAACAGTAAACAATAAAGGATTTAAATAAAAATCTTCTGTTTGCTGAACTTTAAAAGTATTGTTGAAACGATTTTTGTAAATTTCTGCACCCGCCAAAAATAAGGGCATTGCATAATCTTTCCCTGCTAAAGAAAATAAAATGGTATCTTTTACAATGCCAAAAATGGGCGAACCTGTTTCTTTGATTGATTGTTGATGAGCAACAAAAATCCTTTTTAATAAGGTTGAATCGGGTAGAGAAAAAACAGATTCTTCAAGGTAAAATTCAGAGATTTCAAATGCGTTTTTTCCTTGTATCAATGTCAATAAAACATCACTCTGGTTTGGTGTGAAGAAATCTTCTTTCCATTGTTTGATTAAATGTTTGACTGTTGACATAACCCTGCGAAGGTAAGGAATTTAGTAAACTAAAGTGTTGAAAACTTGCTCCATTTTTCTGACAAGTTGATAATGTGATAAATCATAGTTGTTTACCGTAATCGAAAAAGCAATTTTATGACCATTATTCGCATCAACATATCCTGCATACGACTTAATTTTATTCATTGTTCCACTCTTGGCTTTAAGGCGACCTTGAATGGCTTGCCCGCGACCAAGAGAAGTTAAAGTTCCTGACTTTCCAGCAATGGGAAAGGTTGATTCAAATACCTTGAAATTATCAGATTGATACATATACGTTAATAGTTGAATAAAGTGATTGGCACTAAACCCATTACTCCTTGAAAGTCCACTACCATCTCTTTGAAACATTGAAACACCCAATCTATTTTTCCAATATTGATTCAAATAATTGGAACTTGTAGTCGTCTCACCATTTCCCATTGTTTGATAGCCAATAAGAGACAAAAGTTGCTCCGCAAAAAAGTTGACACTCCGCATGTTTGTCCAAAAAGCAATTTCTTCAATGGTTTTTCCTTTATAGTCGAAAAGATGTGTTATTTCTGAATAATTTATCCTGAAATCATCATTTTGTTCAATAATTCTTCTTCCTGTTGCAGGAGAAGATGTTGTTATCCCAAAAGTATCCAAACTGTAATGAATCGTTTGGGCTAATAGCAATTCTGGGTCGGGAATACTTGCTTTTACTTCAAAATTACTGCGATTTATCGGTAGATTTCCTATTGCAAATCGGTCGTAAGAGAAAGGTGAGCCATAGATGTAGGCATTGTCAGAATTTTTGTTGTAAGTTGTTACACGATTATCTAATTTGTAACCTGGAATATTTGGCGTTAACGAATCCAATGAAGTTGGTCCACCAACACGATTACTTGTTGAAAAATGCAGTTTTGTCATGTTATCATATAAGGCAGAAGCACTGGGTCCAGCACCGTAATAATTCCCCATATCTGACCAAGCCCAACCGTTGGGAACGCCATTATATCCAAAAGCAGAACCATCGACAATAATCTGTCCATTTATCGATTTTATTCCTTTTTGTGAAATTAAATTTAGCCAATCTCTTAAAAATTGATGTTGCTCTTCTTCCTCGTAAAAGTATAGACTTCCCAAAGATGCATCACCCAAACTGCGAATGATTAAATCTCCTTGCAAAACTCCTGAAGTATCAATGTCGCCAGTGATGTAGAACGCTGTTTTTGGTTGAAAATCTTTTCCCAAAATCTCAAAAGCAGCCGCCGTAGTAAATAATTTTGTGGTGGATGCAGGAGAAATAGATAATCGTTCATTTAATTGCGCCAATACGACATTACTGTCTAAATCATAAGCCATAAAAGTGATAGCAGCATTTTCCAAACCATCACTTTTAGCAAAATTATTTATTGCCTTTTGGATTCTGTTTTCTTCAACTTGAGAAAAAGTTCCAAAATTGATAAGAATTATAAATAAAGAAATAACAATACCTCTCATAAGTTTAAAATTAATACTTTTGCCCAAAATTCGATAAAATATTGTGAGTAATATCGTTGGAACATATCTTTTTTATATTGAAGACAAAAAATCATGCCAGAACCACGTTGAAGTTTCTTCAGAAAATTTATTATTCTTAATAATCAATTTCAACAATGGCTGATAAAATAAAAGTAGTTCGTATTATCAATCGCTTTAATCTTGGAGGACCTGTGTATAATGCAACATTGTTGACCAAATACTTGGGAGAAGATTATGAAACCACTTTGATTGGTGGTGTTCCTGCAGAAGGAGAAACGGATGCTTCTCATATACTAAAAGAATATGGGGTTGAGCCAATTGTATTAAAGTCAATTCAAAGAGAGTTAAATCCAGTTAAAGACTTTAAAGCCTTTCTTCAACTGCGAAAAATCATAAAGAAAATCAAACCAGATATTGTTCATACACATGCATCAAAAGCCGGTTTTTTAGGTCGAGCAGCAGCAATTTCTTTAAAAGTGCCTGTCGTTGTTCATACTTTTCATGGACATGTTTTTCATTCCTACTTTGGTAAGCTAAAAACGCAATTATTCAAACAAATTGAAAGAGGTTTAGGAAGAAAGTCAAGTGGAATTATTTCCATCAGCGATATTCAAAAATATGAGTTATCAGAGATTCATAAGATTGTACCTAAAGAAAAAATTTCTGTAATTCCACTAGGCTTCGATTTACAAAAGTTTCAAGAAAACAAAACAGAAAAAAGAAAAGCAATTCGTGATAAATATAACTTAGGTGAAGATGAGGTTGCATTGGCTATTGTTGGTCGGTTAGCGCCAATAAAAGACCATGGATATTTTTTAGAAGTAATTGAAAGACTTCTTCCTACGGTAGAAAATAAAATCAGAGTTTTTATTGTCGGTGATGGCACAGAAAGGGATTTTATAGAAAAGGAAATAGATAGAATTCATCAGAAATATCCCAATGTATTTGTCATGACTTCATGGGTGTTGGATGTTGCCACATTTATCCAAGGAATGGATATTATTTGTTTGACTTCTAAAAACGAAGGAACGCCTGTAAGTATAATCGAAGCTCAAGCAGCAGGATTGCCAGTTATTTCAACCGATGTGGGTGGCGTTCGGGATATTGTTCGAGATGGGACGACAGGGTTTGTGATTAAACGCTCTAATATTGAAACATATATTGAAAAACTTCGTTTATTGATTGATAATTGCGAGTTACGTAAAGACTTCTCCGTTTTAGGTGTAGAAAACGTGATGGAAAAATTTAATTATCAGCGATTGGTAAATGACATTAGAAACTATTATAAACAGTTATTAAATAGATGAGAAAGTATTTCTACATGAGTATTTTTCTGTTTCTTGCGACAACACTTGTGTTAACATCATGCGGTGTTAACAGTCATATCATGTTTAAAACCAAAGAGAGAAATAAAGATATGGTGTTTGTTGATAGTATTCCAATGTCTCCTGAAGATTCATACCGATTGGCATCAGATGATAGATTTACCATGAAGTTGTTTGTTGAAAATGGACGAAGAATCATTGATTTTGGCGCTGATATAAATGACGGTCTTTCTGGACAAACAAGTAGCATGGCCAGAGGCTCAACTTCTATCAGCTATAAAGTCAGAAAAAACGGAGAAGTGGAATTGCCAATTCTAGGCTCGGTTAAATTAGGCGGACTTACAGTTATTGAAGCGCAAGAGCTGTTAAAACAATATTATTCTGAAAGTTATATTGATCCATTTATTCAATTAGAAGTAACAAATCGAAGGGTAATTGTTTTTCCTGGTTCTGGAGGTGCAGCAAAGGTGATCCCAATAGAAAATGATAATACAACATTGATGGAAGTTTTGGCAGCTGCTGGCGGAATTACTGAGAGAGGAAAAGCAAATAATATCAAGATAATGCGCCAAACTGATAAAGGCAGAGAAGTATATCAACTTGATTTGAGTGTTTTAGAAGGTTTACAATATGCTGATATGATAGTTCAAGCAGATGATTATATTTATGTTGAACCAACCAAGCAATTGTCGAGAGAATTCTTAAAAGAGCTTTCTCCAATTGTTTCAATTATAACAACAACAGTGATGATAATAACTTTGGTTTTATCGTTTAAATAATGGGAATAAACAAAGGAAAAATATTTAGTAATACAACTTTTGATGCTGATATCTTAAAGTTAATCATTAAGAGAAATTGGTATTGGTGTACTATAATTCTATTCCTTTTTATTTCAGGTGCTTATCTTTTTCTAAGGTACACCAAGCCAATTTATGAAGCAAAAATACTGATTCAAATTAACAGCGAAAATCAAAGTGAGAATATTTTTGAACTAAAAAACATCAGACAACACATGATGGATAATTCTTTTTCTAAAGAAGTTGAGTTATTGCGTTCAAAAATGTTTTTTCAAAGAGTAATTAGTAGTTTGCCCCTTCAAATAACACATCATACCAAAGGAGAGTTTTTAACCGAAACGAGATACAAAAGTAATAATTACGAGGTAGATTTGCTTTATTTGAAAGATTCGTCAATGTATCAAGTGCCAATATATCTGTGTGGAAATGAAAAGGAAATTACCCTTAGCTTTTTAAAAGATGATAAAGAATATAAGTATGTAGGTCAACCAAATAAAATATTTGAGACTCCTTTTTTTGATATCAATGTAACACCGCTAAATTCAGATGATTTTTCAATTGAATGTTTACAAAATAGAATGTATTTTCAGTTTAATAAACTTTCAAATTTAGCGAATTTATATTATCAAGATTTAACTGTACAACCGGTAGATTTTAACGCCAGAACAGTTGAGTTAAAATACCGAAGTTACAGCCCACGATTGGCGCACGACATTACAACCTCTGCTGCTACAGAGTTTTTTCAATATTACGAAGAATTAAGAAAGGAAGGAGCAGAAAATATCCTTGAATTCATTGAAGTTCAACTAGATTCTTTGAAAGTAGAGTTGTCAAACGCAAAAGATAGTGTAATAAGCTATCGCCGTAAAGAAGATATCAACGATGGGAATTACTTTTCAGAAACATTACTCAATGAAATAACCAAACTACAAGCAGAAGAGAATCTGATAAATGATGAATTGAGAATATTGGATAGAGTTAAAAATCGGTTAAACAACCCTGAAAATAGCATTGAGGTTTATCGCTTATTGCCTATAATCTTAGGGAGCTCCTATGAAGCTAGCCTCAGTGAACAAATTCGGGGGTTTTATGAGTTGGTAGAAAGTAAAGAAAACTTATCACATAAAGTCACACCTGATAATGAGTCAATTATAAGAATTAATGAAAAAATTGAGATTAGAAAGGAAATCATCAACGACATTGTAGGGGCGTTGTATGAGCGAAGTAATGAAAAATTGGCTATTATTCAAGAAAAGATTATAGAGAAAGAAGACTTTTATAATAAGATTCCTAACAAACGAATGGAGCTTGATCGATTGAAAAATGTTCAATTATTAAATGAAAAGTACTATAATTTATTGACTGAAAAAAAAGTCATGTATTCTATTTCCAATGCTGGATATTCATCAGACAATAAAATTCTTGACGCAGGAACAGTTCCTTCAACGCCAATTTTTCCACGAAAAGGGGTTGTTTATGGTCTTTCCATATTTTTAGCTTTATTTTCTTCTGTTGGGTTTCTAGGTCTTCGTTATATTTCATTTAACAACATTGTACAATACTCTGATTTAAAAAGGATTATACCTGAGTACGTGAAATTTGCAGGTATAATTCCTTATAGCAACATCATCGATGAAAGCGCTTTATTAGTAACAAAGCACTCGAAATCATCTTTAAGTGAAGCATTTAGAAGTTTAAGGATAAACCTCTCGTTTATTAATAATGATATCCGAACAATTTCAATAACTTCTACAATTCCACAAGAAGGAAAAACTTTTGTAATTCTTAATCTTGCAGGAATCATTTCAATGTTAGGAAAGAAAGTTATTGTTGTGGATTTAGATATGAGAAAGCCAAAGATTCACATAGCATTTAATGCACGTAATAACATAGGAATGAGTAATCTCTTAGCGAACCACTGTTCATTGGATGATGTAATTCAAAAATCTGAACTTGAAAATTTAGATTTTATTTCCGCAGGAACGCTACCTCCAAATCCATCAGAATTGGTTTTAAGTAAGAAATTTGATGAGGTCTTTGATGAGTTAAAAGAGAAGTACGATGTTGTTCTCTTTGATAATCCACCAATAGGTTTGGTTTCGGATGGAATTCCTATAATGAATCGTGTAGATGTTCCATTGTTCGTCTTTAGAGCAAATTATTCAAAACGATATTTTATGGATGATTTAAGAGAGCTGGTCAAAATGGAAAGTTTAAAAAATATATATGTAATTCTAAATGGAGTTAAGTTGGAAAACTCAACTTTTGGTAGGAGATATGGTTCTGGATATGGTTATTATGCAGAAGATGAATAAATATAAAATATTTTGGAGGTAATTAAAACTATATTTAAAGGCTTATTGGTAATACAGCCTAAGATTATTGGAGATAATAGAGGATATTTTTTTGAGTCTTTTAGTCTTAAAAAATGGGAAGATACAATAGGAGAAACACCATCGTTTGTCCAAGATAATGAATCTATGTCTAAAGCAGGTGTTTTGCGTGGTTTACATTTTCAAAAACCTCCATTCGCCCAAGGAAAATTAGTTCGGGTTGTCAGGGGAAGTGTTTTAGATGTTGTAGTCGATATCCGAAAATCATCAGATACCTACGGTCAACACTTTAAAATTGTTCTTTCAGAGGAAAATAAAACACAACTATATGTTCCTGAGGGTTTTGCTCACGGATTTCTAACAATGGAAAATGACACGATTTTTAGTTATAAATGTACCAATTTCTATAACCAAAAAAGTGAGGATGGATTATTGTGGAATGATCCAGATCTTGAGATAGATTGGAGCATTCAAAACCCAATATTATCTGAAAAAGATATGAATTATAAAAAATTTAATAATTTTGACAGTCCATTTAATTAAAAATCAAAGGTGAATTTTAACTCTCTCTCTTACCATTTGGCATTTTTTGTAGGTGCATTTATCATCTCTTATATTACTAATAGATTGATGTTGCGTTTTGCACGTACATTAGGTATTAGGAACAAAAATGATGTCACTATCCGTTGGAGCGAACAATCAAAACCATCTTTGGGTGGAATTAGCCTGTATTTTACATTTATAATAGCCGTATTTGTTTACGCTACTTTCTTTTCCAAAGGAAAAAATTTATTTGAGGATATTGAGTTCCTTGGATTACTGGGGTCAGGAACACTTGCTTTTGCTATTGGAATGTCGGATGACGCATACAATACTCGTCCTTTACTAAAACTATTTGGACAAATAATGTGTGGTTTGATACTTGCATTTACTGGCAATGGACTTGATATTTTTCACGTTGAATTAATTGATGGATTCATTACCATTGTATGGGTTGTTGCTGTCATGAATAGTCTAAATATGTTAGACAACATGGATGGCATCACAGGGACAACTTCTCTATTTATTTTAAGTACTTGCTTGTTTATTTTTACATTCTTCTCAAATTTTACTGTTGCTCTTTGGCCGTTATTGGCTGTTGCTGGAATAGGAGCACTTGTTGGGTTTTTAGCATTTAATATTTATCCTGCAAAAATGTTCATGGGTGATACAGGCAGTCAGTTTCTAGCTCTAATGGTTAGCTTTTTCGGAATTAGAGCTATATGGAACCTTCCAGCGACATACGAAATTCCGTCTTGGACAAGCATATTTCTAGTAACGGTGGCATTCTCTCCGGCTATTGCAGATACACTAACCGTAATTATAAATCGTACAAAAAAAGGTATTTCTGTCATGCAAGGTGGGAAAGATCATACAACTCACCACTTAGTTTATAAAGGGTTCTCAGACTTCAAAGTTTGGGTGATTTTTACCATTTTAGGTTTCTTTTCTTTTGCTTTCTCAGCCGTTTTGTCTTACCTGATTGTGTACCACAATATTTTGTTTGCCCTTCTCGGTTTGCCTTACTTTTTGATTGTCTTTATTCCGTTGTATAGAAATACATTAAAATATCACCCTCCAGAAACAAAAGAATAGTCGATTATCTTTGTATATTTATTGACCCGTATCACTAATTTATTTAATATAAAAGAACAACTTGAGCAGGTAAGTGGTTTATAAATGAGTAATGAATATTGTATGAGCGATTTAATCGGAAATGTTACTGAATTTATTGAGGTTTACGGTGCTAAAGAACATAACCTAAAAAATATAGATATCAGCATTCCACGAAATCAACTGGTCGTTTTTACTGGATTGAGTGGGAGCGGAAAATCGTCTTTGGCTTTTGATACTATTTTTGCTGAAGGACAAAGAAGGTATATCGAAACATTTTCGGCGTATGCACGTCAGTTTTTATCTGGACTCGACCGTCCAGACGTTGATAAAATTGAGGGCTTATCTCCTGTTATCGCCATCGAACAAAAAACAGTCTCAAAAAATCCTCGTTCTACTGTTGGAACAATTACAGAAGTGTACGATTTTATACGATTGCTTTTTGCTCGTGTTGGAACGGCTTATTCATACGTTTCTGGTGAGAAAATGGTAAAATATTCAGATGACCAAATCGTTGAACTCATTTTGGAAAAATACAACCAAAAGAAAATCGTGTTTTTAGCACCTTTGGTTCGTGGAAGAAAAGGACATTATCGGGAGTTATTCGAACGGTTTATGAAAAAAGGTTTCGCCAAAATGAGAATTGACGGAGATGTCACAGATTTGGTGAAAGACATGAAAATCGATCGCTACAAAATTCATGATATTGAATTGGTTGTAGATCGCATAAAAGTTGATGAAAAAGATATTCAACGACTTAAAAAAGCTGTTGAAATAAGCATGGATTTAGGCGATAAAACAATGATGATTATGGATTTTGAATCTGAAAAAATCCAACATTTTAGCCGTACGCTCATGTGCCCAACGTCTGGAATAAGCTATCCTGACCCTGAGCCAAATTTATTTTCTTTCAATTCTCCTTATGGATATTGTCCAGAATGTAATGGTTTGGGAGAAGTTGCTATAATGGATTTTGATAAAATCATCCCCAACATGAGCCTATCCATTAAAGAAGGGGGAATTGTTCCGCTTGGAAAATATAAACGAACTTGGATCTTTGAGAAATTAAGCGACTTCTTAGAAGTTGAAAACTTATCCCTAAACACGCCAATTAAAGAAATTCCGCAAGAAATTCTCTCTGCTATCCTGTATGGAAAAGAAGATGAAAGAAATTTTGAAGGTATTATTGATTTCTTAACGCGACATTTAGAAGAAAAATCATCAGCAAAAATATCTCGCTGGATTGAATCTTTTATGAATACAAAAACTTGTCCCTCTTGTGATGGAACAAGACTAAAAAAAGAATCCCTTTATTTTAAAATTGATGGTCATCATATAGGAGAATTAACCAAAATGGATATTGACGAGTTGGCTGATTTTTTTCTTGAACTACCGAAGAAATTAAGTGATTCGGAGATGATTATCGCAAGAGAAATTCTTAAAGAAATTAACAATCGACTTTCTTTTATCTTGGCTGTTGGATTGGATTACCTTACGTTGAATCGCTCAGCAAGAACATTGTCTGGAGGCGAAGGACAAAGAATTCGTTTAGCCACTCAAATTGGGGCAGAATTAATGAATGTGTTGTATGTGTTAGATGAACCAAGCATTGGACTGCACCAAAGAGATAATATCCGATTAATTAATTCTTTGAAAAAACTGCGAGATACAGGAAATTCTGTCATTGTCGTAGAACATGATAGAGAAATGATAGAGGAAGCAGATTTTATTGTCGATATTGGACCCAAAGCTGGCGTTCACGGTGGTGAAATTTTGAGTGCTTGTTCTTATACAGATTTGTTGAAGAAAGATACTTTAACTGCACAGTACCTTGCGGATAAGATGAAAATCGAAATTCCTAAAACTCGTAGAAAAGGAAATGGGAAAAGTATTGTTTTAAAAGGAGCAACTGGACATAATTTAAAGAATGTAACGTTAGAAATCCCTTTGGGTATGTTTATATGTGTTGCAGGAGTTTCTGGTAGCGGAAAGTCGTCGCTGATTAATCAAACTTTATATCCGATTTTAAACGCTCATATTTATAAAGGTGTAAAAGAACCTTTACCATATAAAAAAATTGAAGGACTAGAGAATATTGACAAAGTCATTGAAATTAATCAATCTCCAATCGGAAGAACCCCACGCTCTAACCCTGCAACTTATACAAAGTTATTTGATGAAATCCGTCGTCTTTTTGCAGAACTTCCTGAATCTCAAATTAGGGGGTATAAACCAGGAAGATTTTCTTTTAATGTAAAAGGTGGGCGCTGTGAAACTTGTAAAGGTGGAGGATTGAAACAAATTGAGATGAACTTTCTACCCGATGTTTATGTGGAATGCGAAACTTGTCATGGTAAACGATATAACCGAGAAACATTAGAGGTTAGGTATAAAGGAAAGTCAATTTTTGACGTTCTTGATATGACAATTGAAGATGCAACGAAATTCTTTGAGCCAATTCCAAAAATTCATAGTATATTGTTGACGCTTTTGTCTGTTGGGTTAGGATATGTGAAGCTGGGACAACCTTCAACAACTTTGTCTGGCGGCGAAGCACAAAGGATTAAATTGGCGAGTGAATTAGCAAAAAGAGGTACAGGCAAAACAATTTATATCCTTGATGAACCCTCAACTGGTTTGCATTTTGAAGATATTAAAATGTTACTTAATCTTCTTAATAGATTGGTTGATGACGGAAATACAGTTTTAGTGATTGAACACAATTTAGATATTATAAAAGTGGCAGATTATATCGTTGATGTTGGACCTGAAGGTGGGCGATTGGGTGGAAAAATTGTTGCAAAAGGTACACCAGAGGAATTAATTAAAAATCAGAAATCTGTTACTGCAAAATTTTTGAAAATTGAATTGTCTCGATAAAAAAACAGAGATAAAGTAAATAATAATAAATTATGAATGATAAACTAGAAAAGGATTGGGCAGAAATTAAATCTAACGATAGTTGGGGAATATTTAAAATCATGTCTGAGTTTGTACAAGGATATGAAAAAATGTCGAGAATCGGACCGAGTATTTCTGTATTTGGCTCGGCAAGAACAAAAGAACATCAAAAATATTATAAAAAAGCCGTAAAAGTATCCAAATTATTAGCGGAAAGAGGTTATGGAGTGATTACTGGAGGTGGACCTGGAATTATGGAAGCTGGAAATAAAGGTGCACAAGAAGGAGGTGGACCTTCCGTCGGTCTAAACATCGTTTTGCCTTTTGAACAAAACAATAATCCTTATATTGACAAAGAATCGAGTTTGCATTTTGACTATTTCTTTGTGAGAAAAGTGATTTTTGTAAAATATTCCCAAGGATTTGTTGTGTTGCCAGGTGGTTTTGGTACGCTGGATGAACTTTTTGAAGCGTTGACCCTTACTCAAACAAAAAAAATTAAAAAAAATCCAATTGTCTTTATTGGGACAGAATATTGGTCGGGATTAATAGATTGGATAAAGAACACAATGTTAGAAGCTGGAAATATCAATAAAGAAGATTTGAATCTTTTTAAAGTTGTTGACGATGAACAGGAGGCAGTAGATTATATTGACGACTTTTTTAAAACTCATTCACTTTCACCAAACTTCTAATTTTATCAGATACATTGAATTATAGCATTGTCATACCAGTTCATAACGAAGAGAAGTATATTGAAGATACAATTCAATCTATTCTCGGACAAACTTTGCTCCCTTTTGAGCTTGTTTTGGTAGATGATAATTCAACCGATTTAACAGCATCAATCATCCAACGATATGCTAAAGAATATTCATTTATAAAACCCATCCATTCTGGTTCAAAATCAGAAGCACATGAGCCTGGAAGTAAAATCATTAATGCTTTTTACAAAGGTTTTGACGAATTAAACCCGAATTGGGATATTGTGGCAAAATTGGATGCAGACATAATTTTACCAAAGAATTATTTTGAAGAATTGATAAAAACTTTTCAATCTGATAAGCAAATAGGGATGGTTGGTGGAATTATCTTAATTCAAAAGGATGGAGAATGGATCTTTGAAGATATTAAAAACAAAAACTTTATTCGTGGTGCTTTAAAAACCTATTCAAAAGAGTGTTTTGAAAAAATCGGTGGACCAAGAAAATCTATTGGATGGGATACTTTGGATGAATTGTTAGCGAAATACTATGGTTTTAAAGTAAAAGTTTTGCCAGAATTAGAAGTTCGCCTCCAAAAACCAACAGGAACAGATTATAAAAAACAGCATGGATATAAATTGGGACAAGGATTTTATAAAATGGATTATCGCTTTATAATCAGTCTTATATCCGCCCTTAAAGTTGGTTGGAAGAGAAAAAGTTTACGCTTCTTTTGGTCTGTGATGCAAGGTTATTTCTCTCAATTTTCTAGTTCTGCTCCGAAAATTGTCAATAAAGAAGAAGGAAAGTTTATTCGTTCTTATAGAAGAAAAGGAATTTACGATAAGATATTCTTCAGAAATTCTTACGTTCTTTGACGATAAAGGAAATCAAGTTTTGAGCTTTATTTATCGATAAAATGTTATTTTCGTATTAAAAAATATGTCGAACACTCAAAAGATACTTGTTATCACATATTATTGGCCTCCAAGTGGAGGTGCAGGTGTCCAGCGTTGGCTAAAAATGACAAAATACCTCGCGAAAAAAGGATTAGAAGTTCATGTGTTGACAGTAAAACCTGAAAGAGCAAGTTATTTTACTATTGACGAAAGTTTAAAACAAGATGTTCACCCAAATATTGTTGTTCATCACTCAGATTCTTTCGAACCACTTAAATTATATAGTAAAATTATAGGAAAATCAAAGGTTCCAACTGCTGGATTTTCAAATATCGACCAACATAAAAGAAAACAAAAAATCATCAATGCTATCCGTAGTAATTTGTTTATTCCAGACCCAAGAATTGGATGGAAAAAATATGCTATAAAAAAAGCAAAACAAATTATCAATGAGCACGATATTCATACAATTGTTACAACTTCTCCTCCTCACTCTGTGCAATTAATTGGACTAGAAGTGAAAAAAGAATTCAAGGAAAAAATTAATTGGATTGTAGATTTTAGAGACCCGTGGACAGATATTTATTATTATCAATTACTAAATAATTCTAGATATTCACACAATAAAAATCTTCAATTAGAACGAAAAGTACTGAAAGAAGCAGATTCAATTATTACAGCAGGAGAGGGTTTTAAACAGTCTTTTTTATCAAAAACAAACGCCATTTCTTCAGATAAATTTACGATTATTACAAATGCTTATGATGAAGATGATTTTCCTGATGCGGTTCAAAAAATAGAAACATCCAAGGATAAATTTATTGTTTCGTATGTGGGGACCATGTCACGCAAATATCAACCAGATGTGTTTTTCAAAGCATTATCAAATTTGATAAAAAATGAAAATAAAAACTTTCCTGTTGAATTTCATTTTACGGGAATTGTAGAGCCTTCTGTTCGAGAAATGATTGCTGAAAACATTGGCAATCGAGTAATTTATACACCGCCAGTTTCTCATGAAAAAGCGATAAAAGCAATGAGAAAATCACACGTTTTATTGCTGGCAACTCAAGGAGAAGAAGGAACAATCCCAGGAAAAACATTCGAGTATTTGGCTTCGTTCAGAAGAATTATTTGTTTGGGGAAAGGAGACAGTTCAGAATTAATTTCACATTGCCAAGCAGGGGAATCGTTTGATAGAAATCAACTTGAAGCCATTGAGAATTACATAAAGAAATCTTATGAGGAAGCTTTCAAAGGCATAGAGTTTTCTCCAGATAAAGACTCAATTCAAAAACTTTCTTGGCGATATAATTCTGATAAAATCTTAAAATTGATCAAATGATCTATTCGATATATGTGTCGAAATTATATTAGAATATCCTACAACTAAAAATTGCCGTATCATCGACCAACTCTTCGCTCTGTCTAAATTCATCCAGTTTTGAAAAAATAAGATTATTTAAGTCCTCCATTTTTAGTGGATAAAAACTATGAATTAATTTGATTAATCGGTCTGTTTTAAAGTACTCACCTTCTTTGTTTTGGAGCTCCACAACACCATCTGTATAAAGAACAAGCGTAGAATTTGGCTTAATATCTATTTCATCGGGTTCTAAGAATGGCACATTTTCCATCATTCCTAAACCAATTGAACCTTTGTCCAATAAAATCGCCCGTTTTCCATTTGTCAATATCGGATGATTATGTCCTGCGTTTACATATTTAAACTTCCGATTTTTTGCGTTATAATGTCCGATAAAAAAAGTAATAAATTTTTCTCCTTTTGCGGTTTCCATAACTTTTTCATTCAGTAGTGGAATCAAAGACTCAAATTCAAACTTTTTAAAACTTAAAATGGTTCTAATAATCGCCTGAAAATTTGCCATTAACATGGCTGCGCCGATTCCTTTTCCCGAAACATCTCCAATACAAATAATAAACTCATCATCATTGATTGGAATAAAATCGTAATAATCGCCACCTACTTCATGTCGGGACGTATATTGAGCTGCCAAATCTAACCGACGGTCTGAAGGTAAGTCTTTTGGAAACAAAGATTTTTGCATCTCCGAAGCAACTTCAAGGTCTTTTTTTATTCGTGCTTGAATAATTCCTTCTTTATTCATTCTTTTGTTTTCAATTGCGACAACCAATAAATTTGTTAATGTTTGAATAAACGATAATTCGCCATAAGATTCTTTAGAACTTCCTGCATTCTCTGAAGAATCTTTTTTCATCAACAAAAAAGCTATTGCCCTTTCCTGATGTATAATTGGAATAACAACATTAAATTCATTCAATACTTCGTTGCTAGAAGATTGAATTAGCGTGATTTCATTAAACCGCAGTAAGTCTTTTTCAATATCGATGGATTTTGTTTTTCTCTTTACCCCAAACTTTATCAATGTTTCCCAATCATCATTTTCTTTGAATAAAACAAATTTATCAATCCTTACTCGTTCTGTTAATACAAATTCATAGATTGAAAGGAGGTAATCAACAGATTTATCTTCGTTAATGGCTTTTGAAATCTCAAGAATAGAGTTTAACTCAAAGTCTTTTCTCCTTAACTTTTCACTTAATTCTTCGATATGAGATTTCTCTTCCATTTATAAAGTTTCAAGAATCTCAGGAAGCCTTCTGAGGGCAGCCATTTCTCTATATTTTTTCTTTATCTCAACGCAAGGACTACCAAAATAAGTTAGGTTGGGAGCTAAACTCTTTGAGATTCCAGATTGAGCCAAAACCACGACATTTTCTCCAATCGTAATATCCGCTGCACAACCAACTTGTCCCCACATGGTTACATTATCCTTGATGTTCACAGCTCCAGCAATTCCAACATTTGCTGCAAATAAACAGTTTTTCCCAATTATGGTATCATGTCCAATCTGTACTTGGTTATCAATTTTTGTGCCTTCCCCGATAAGTGTTGTTGCAGTAACACCAGCATCAATTGTACATAGTGCACCAATTTCTACATTTTTTTGAATCCAAACATTTCCACAAGTATGCATTCTGTCGTAGCCAGTTGGTTTTTTCTTATAGTAAAAAGCATGTTGACCAATTACCGTATTTGCACCAATTAAAACATTGTCCTCGATAATGCAATCATCCATGATAACAACACCAGGATAAATGGTAACGTTTTCTCCAATTTTCACATTGTTTCCGATAATTACATTTGGGGCAATTCTTGCCGAAGAAGCAATTTGTACATTTTCTCCGATTGTTTTGCTTGGAAGATTGAACGGTTTAAAATGGCGGGTAAGTTTATTGAAATCATCAAAAGGATGTTCGCTAATGAGCAACCCCTTGCCTTTAGGACAATCTACTTCCTTATCTATTAAAATGGTTGTTGCAGCACTGTTTAGTGCTTTATTATAATATTTTTCAAAATCCACAAAAACTATATCGCCAATTTCAACGCGATGAATTTCATTTATCCCCGTAATTAGATGATTGGGATTTCCAACAAATTTACAACCAAGAAAATCTGCTATCTCTGCTAAAGTTTTTGCTTGTGCTAACTTCATAATCTTACAGCTTTATTGTGAACAACATTAATTAAGTAAAGATATAAAACTTGTGTTGATTCTTAATGAGAATAAAAAATACTTTTAAGCGTTACATTGTTAGTAATTCTGTTTGATAAATTAGAGAATCGGACTTTAGAAATGCTACATTAGTAAAAATATTAATCGTTTAAATGACGAAAAGCGCAAAGAATACTATTCTTAAGATACTTAAAGTTACTATTCCCTTAGGAATTGGGGTTTATTTGATGTGGTATTTTTATCAATCCATGGATGCGGAAACGAAAGATGTTTTTTACAACGCATTGGGGCGTGCAAATTACTTTTATATTACTTTATCAATTGTTTTTGGCATTTTAAGTCATTTGCTTCGCGCTTATAGGTGGAAATATTTGTTAGAACCACTTGGATATAAGCCTAAATTTTTAAACAGATTTTATACGGTAATGGCTGGTTATTTAATCAATCTTTTACTCCCAAGAGCTGGAGAAGCATCAAGAGCAGCTTTGCTTTATCAGTCTGACGGAATACCTTTTTCAAAAAGTTTTGGAACCATTATTGCCGAACGAGTTTTTGATACTCTGGCATTGGGTATTATTTTACTTGTGGCACTTTTTTTAAGTTACGATGACATCATTACAATTAGAAATATTTTGATTTCTAATTCTACCGAAAGTGAGTCGGGAGTAAGTTTGTGGATTTTATACGGAATCTTGGGATTTGTACTTTTAATTGGCGTTATTTTCATTTTTGTTTACTTTAAAGTTGAAAGATTTAGATTAATGGTTCAATCGTTTGGAAAAGATTTATTGAATGGTGTTTTTGCTATTTTTAAATCAAAAAACCCATACAAATTCACCTTTCAAACCATGCTCATTTGGATTTTATATCTATTCTATTTTGGAATCTGTTTTTTTGCTTTTGAAGAAACGAAAGATTTTCCGATAAATGGAATTTTAATTGGTTTTATCGCTGGTACGTTAGGTATCGCTTTTACGAATGGAGGAATCGGTGCTTATCCATATTTAGTAAGCATTGTTGTGATTTTTTATATGGGGCAATCTACATTTTCTTCTTCCGAAATTGAAGGAGTTGGAAAAGCACTGGGAATGATTATCTGGTTGTCTCAAACCGTAATGATGATAGTTTTAGGATTATTTTCATTAATTTTAATACCGCGAAAATTTAAAAAGAAATCTAATGACAAAGTGGGAGAAAATTAAACACAAATTTGTTTCGCAAGAAGAGGCAAAGGCAATTGTTGGTGCTTGGAAAGATACCGACGAAGTTGTTGTTTTCACTAATGGATGTTTCGATATCCTTCACCAAGGTCATGTTGTTTACCTCGCTAAAGCTGCTTCTTTGGGAAGTAAATTGGTTGTTGCTGTAAACTCCGATGACAGCGTTAAAAAATTAGGAAAAGGTCCTAATCGACCAATTAACAGCGAAAACTCACGCTCCATTATCATTGCATCTCTGGAGGTTGTCGATTTGGTAGTTGTTTTTGAAAATGAAACACCAAAGGAGTTAATTGAATTTCTCGGTCCAAATATCCTAGCCAAAGGTGCAGATTATGATGAAACCATCACTGATGAAAATCATCCTAAATATGTTGTTGGTGCAAATGAAATTAAAAAACAAGGTGGTAAGGTTGTTACGATAGCATTGGAAGAAGGATTTTCAACAACAAATATTATTCATAAAGCACGAAATTAGGTGGTTTTATTTATTTTTCGCCCTTTTCATCTTCTTCATTTTCTTTACTCATTTTAATAACCGCTCGGATAACTTGATATAATGCTACAAAAATAGAGAAGAGCGTAAGGCTTAATGTCCAAATAGGAAACTCATTGTTTTGTTTATCGTCCAGCCATTTTCCACCAAGTGCACCAGCTGTAATTATAATTCCCATTTGAATCCCAATATTCGAAAAACGAAGATAGGTATTCAGCCGTTTTTTTAGCTTTTCTTTCTTCTCTTGTTCTTCCATTAATAAACTAAATCAGGCTCTTCTTCAGTTTTTGTTTTAGATTTTTTTGTTGCCTCTGGAGCTGAATTTTTACCAATTTCTATTTTACCAGATATTTGGGCGCCATCCTCAATCACAATCCGCTCTGCTCGAACATCGCCATTTATAATTGATGTATTTGATAATATGAGCAATTCCGCTACATAAACATTGCCTATTACCCTTCCATTAACTTCCGCTTCAACGACTTGGATGTCACCCTCGATACAACCTTCCTTTCCTAGAATAAGCCTACTCTTACAGTTCAAATTACCTAATATCTCCCCATCTACGCGGACACAACTATCTGAAGAAATATCTCCCGTTATTTTCGTGCCTGTTGCTAATCTGTTAATGTGGTTTGGATCTTCGACTTTTCCTTTTTTACTCTTTGCCATTGGTTTTAATTCTTAAAAATATTTATCATGAAATTTTTTGTAGTCGATTAGTTTCTTGTCTAGCATAATTGTCCTTAAGTTTTCCTTTGAAATAATAAGTATTTCGTTTTTATTAATTTCATGCACATATCTTTTAGCATTTTTAAAATCTCTGATGTATGAACTCGCTTCGCCTGATGTTTTAAATTGGTCAATGAGAATAAAAGTTACACTATCACTATACAGTCTATCAGAAACAGATAAATTTAATCTATTAAAGTAAACACCATTAAAATTGGTTACACTGATTGCTGCTTTTTTTCCATCTTCGCCATTTTCAAGAATCAACACGGCATAATATTGCTTTGAGTCAGGATTAAATATATCCGGCTCAGCTATTTCAAATTCTTCAAATGGAGGAACCCCATTATTGATTAAATCAATGAGTTCTTGAGACCTTACTGCCACCTCCGTTTCTGGATATTCGTCAATGGCTTGCTGAAGAACTGGAACCAATGAACTTTTATCTTGATTAACACGACCCATCGCCATCGCTTTTAGGAGGATATATTCTTTTCTGAAATTGTTATCAGGTTCACCATCAATTACTTGATTGGCTTTCGTAATAACAGGATAAAACAGACCTTGTTCAAAATGTGTTACAGAGCGCAAATAGTCTTTCAATGCCAACGCATCTCGTTCTTTCTTTTTTACAAAATAATCTGGGTCTCGCAAATAATTGGCATAATCAGAGTCGGGATAATTGGTTAAAATATATTGTTTGTATGGTGTTGGATTACCAGACGTTTCATTGATTTTATACAACTGAAAGGCTGCCATCACATTGTGTATGTTTTCCTCATTTTTATCAATAATTCTTTGATATTGAGCCGAAGCCATATCATTTTCATTTAATTGTTCTTGATAAATTCTACCAGAATTATATAAAGCAGCGATTAAATTTTCATTGCTTTGTGCAAATGCTGAGTCGGTAAGAGGAATATCCACCAATAAATCATCCACAGTAAGCGAGTCGAGATGCGCTTTGGTGGAAGCAAGCGTTTGTTGATCAGTTGCTAAAGAGTCTTCACTTAGCGCAATGTCCATAGAAATTCGAGCGGGCTTGTTTGACAATCTCCAATAGTCTTCATTTTCTCTTAAGCCCCATCGACTTCTAAACTCTTCAAAACCTTCTTGTATTGCTTTTTGGTTTGAGAAATAAAATTTATTTCCTCCTTTTTGATTTTGAGCGTCATAGGTTTGCTGAAGTTTTCTTAATTGCTCTGCTCTTACTGCTTCACGTTCTTTTCTTTCTTGTTCTTCTTTTTTAAGTTGTTTGATTACATCTTTTAGAAAATCTTCTCTTTGTTTTTCATCCATCATTGCGATTCTTTGAACGCTATCTTCAAATGTAATCACTTCAATATCATTAACCAATTGAGCAAGATTGTTTGCTTTGTTTTTGATAATTTCATAGTTTTTGTAAGTTTCAGGTATTACTTGAGCCGAGCTGTCGTAATATCTTTGTGCAGAGACATAATCTTTTTCTTCAAAAGTTAAATCACCTAATGTTTCATAACTAACTCCCTTTTGTAGATTATTATTTAAAGAGTAAAAAACAGAACGAGATAAGTCATGCTTTGCCATATCTCGGTCGTTTCTTTCCAATTCTATTTTCGACATTGCATAATAGATTTGATCTCTAAATTCTAAATATCTTGCTTCTTTGGCTAGTTTCTCAAGCTCTGCAATCATCTCATTAGCACCCAAATCACTGATAAGTGCTCGGTTTATTTTTGCATTAAAACTCATCTCAAATGGAGCATTTTTCTTGATTGCCTCAGAGTAAAAATCTCTTGCTTTTGTGTCGCCAGCTTCTTGGTATAATTGACCCAATATAAAATTGATTCTTGCTTTGTCGTATTTTTTCTTTGCGTTTTTAAGTGCATCTTCAAGATGCTTAATTGCCTCTTTATGATTGTTCTCAGCCATTGCTAAAATTGCTTTGGTCTGAGAGATTTCAAATTTGAAATTCTTTGGTAATGAAGGTGTTTTATTTTCTTTTTCTGGAGATTTCTTTACGTTTTTTGTTTTCCTTCTTTTTTTACTTTTCTCGGCTTTTTCATCACTGTTGTTGATGCGTGATATTTTTTGATCTAACTTCTGTAGAGATAACCTTGCTTCGGTTAAATCCCCAAGTTTGATTAGGGCTTTAATTTCTCCCAGTGCACCTAAATAACTACTCGGCTGGTCTTCAAAAAACTTTCTAACGTATTCGTTCGTTTTGAGGGATGCTTGATAATCTTGTCTAAGATATTGAGCCCGTCCAATCATTAACCAGTTCTGGTCAATCCAGTTGGCATGTTCTGTTTTCTTTTGAGAAGGTTTTGATGCTGTTGGCATACTGTGTTGCTGAATTACTTTTTCACATTTTGTGATGGCTGTATCAATTACCGGATAGAAGTCAGCTACGTTGTCTTCAGTTGGAAGGAGCTCAATTGGGAGAATATCGTTAAAATCTTCTCTTGCTATATCTTGATATTCTTCCAAACTAATGCGAATCATTTCACGTGCATTGAAAAGTCCGTTGTACCTTGCTGTTGTACTATGATAGACACGGTTGACAAAGGTGTTTTTCTCTGTCGAACAAGCTCCTATGATTACAAATAAGAAAAATAGGACAACAAAGTGACCAAAACCTTTTCCTATGATTTTTTTCTGTTTCATACAATTGCACTATTGCAAGATATTAACTCTGAATCTACAAAAATATTATTAATATCTTAATTTAATTGTATTGAAGCCATAAATTAATTACACTGTAGCCATAAAAATAAAAAGAGGATGCCAAAAAAACAATTCTTCTGACATCCTCTTTTATGTTTTATTACCTACTTAATAATCTCCTCTAATTGTGTCGAAAAATTGATAGATACCTCAGACCAAAGTTTGGATTCAGTATCTCCATTCTCGTAGTCGATATGTAAATCATGACATTCTTCATTCAATGCTTCTATGCCAGCCTCTGCATTCCAGTCGTTTACATCAATTTCTGCGGTAAAGTTGAAATTCCCGCCTTCTAATGTATAATCTCCTTCGATTTCATTCGTAACGCCGTTCATTGTGAACTCAAAATTCGCCGTTCCGTTATCGTACAAACCAATAACTCGACCTTCAATTACGTCTGTATTTATTGTGCCAAAAAAGAAGTTGCTGATTTTGCCATCGCGACTTTCATCTTTTGTATTTAAACCTGTTATTGGAATGGCAACACTTAATCCTTCAATGATTTCTTTTGCGTTTCCTTCTTCCACTCCAACAGTCATTTCAAATTCATCAAAAGCACCACCAACGCCAGTCTTATTTAAAAATTTAAACGCGGTAAATCCGATTTCAGTTGTACTATTGTCGTATTTATATGTTGTTTCATTAGTTGTTTCAGCTACTTCTACAGCTTCAGCTTCTATTGTTTCAGTATTGTTGCAACTTGTGAAGAAAAATCCTATCCCAATGAATGCAACCCATAAAAATTGTCTATTTATATTCATGATATTAATTATTTAGATTTAATTTAATTTTGTAAAGATAACAAGAAAAAAAGCTGAATAGCAAATGAATATGTTACTTTTGTGGTTTTAAAAATTTTTTTAACGTGAAATTAACATTTAACTATTTTGTGATTCCTTTTTTGATTTGCGCTGGTACTTTAAATTTAAAAGCTCAAGAATCGCTTGATGAGAAACGTTTTGAACTTGCGGGAATGTATTTACAATGGGGATATAATCTGGAATGGTACACAAAGAGTGATCTTCATTTCAAAATGGCGAATGGTGATAAATTTACTGTTCACGATGCCAAGGCAAAGCAAAGACCAGATTTTGATGCCATTTATAAATACCCTTTTGAAATTAGTGTACCACAATACAATTATCGAATGGGTTTTTATATCAACAAGAAAAAAACAATGGCAATTGAAGTGAATTTTGACCACATGAAGTATGTTGTTGTTGATGGTCATGCCCGAGTTTCTGGTATTTTAGATGGAAAAGAAATCGATGAAGACATGGTTCTAGACCCTGAGGCCTTTTTACATATTGAACATACTGACGGAGTAAATCTTTTTCATTTTAATTTTGTAAAGCATGATAAACTCCTCTTTTCTGAAATAAAAAATCGAAATTTGTTGACATACGTGTGGAAAGCAGGAGCAGGGTTTAATGTGCCGAGAACAGATTTCACTTTTCGGGGAGATAGATTGAATAATAAATTTCATCTGGCAGGATTTAACATCGGAGCCGAAGGTGGAGTCCGATATTATCCCGCAAAAACATTCTTCTTTGAGTTTGCAGCAAAAGTTGGATACGTCAATTATTTAAACGTACTAGCAGATACCGAAACAACAAAAGGAAACCGTGCTAACCATGATTTTGGATATGTTGAAATGATGCTAACCATGGGTGGAGATATTAATTTTAATAAAAAAAGAAAAAAATAATACCCTACGATTCAACCGCTCTTAACATCCGTGAAAAATAGGGTGTGTCAGGAAATTTGGTTTGAGCAAAATCTAAAACCTGATTGTATCTCTTCGGATTGCCACTTTTAGATAAAACTTTTAAATAATTGGCAACAAAGATTGATGATTTGAACCGCTTATTCTCTTGAGCTAAAATATTCATCTGATTATAAGATTCTTCTAAAGAAAAAAGTTCTGTTGCATCATTAAATGATAAAATAGCTTCATCTATTCGCTTTGTAAAGGTATAACAGTTACCAATATTTACAAAAGCAATCCATTCAAATAGACTCAATTCATCTAGTGTATCGAAATCATCAATAAATGTATTTTCAACACTGTCTATAAATGCTTTATAATATTGAATGCTATTTCCATAATCATCTTTAAAATAATAAGCATTTGCTCGACAATAATAACTTAATATTCCCGTTGAACTGTCTAAGTTGATAATTGCTAAACCATACTGTTTGTCATAATATAGTTGAAGTCCATAAACCAAATTATAAATATCTTTTCCTTCAGCTTTGGCAACGACAACTTCAAAAAACTGCTTCAAAAAATTTTTGCTGAATATTTTGAATATATAATACCATTCTAAAAAATAAAGTGATTGGCTTTTTTCTAAATCTTTAACGAATCGATGGGCAAGTTCCTCATAAAATAGATTCGATTGCCCATCAAATCCCAATGATAATTGCTCTTTTTCATCCAATAATTTTTTTGGTTGATTCTCAAAAATAGCTAAGACTGTTTGCAGAACTGCTTCTTTTGAGGGGGTTGTTTTAAGACTTTCTAATTGATGATATAACTCTTGTGCATTTGACATTTTAGTGTAAATTTTATGTATGACAAAATTAAAACTAATTGAAGAAATTCAAAAGATTATTTAGAATGTTTTTAAATAACAAAGTGATTTAACTTGAATTTTTGAATATTTTCAATAAAAAAGTTTGACACCTATATTTTGTAATATATTTGTAGCAAAATTGTAACAAATATGAGCCGTTTTTTTAAATTAAGTAGCGTTTTATTTATTAAAATTTTCTTTCTAAGTTTTGTTTTTTCACAAGGAAGTGCTATCCATCAGTTTGATGGTGTTATTGACCATGTAACTTCCAGTGTAAATAGTGAAAGTGCTGAAATCAAATGGGGAGTAGCGTGTTATACTTTTGAAGAGTTGAAAGAAGTATCTGCTGAAGTTTCAATTCGCTACAACATAAAAATGGATCAAGAACGTTTTGAGAAAGGTTTTTCAGATAAAGGTTGGATGGTTGAGGAAGGAATTTCTATCGAATCAACACAACATACAATTGAGGGATTGGAAGATGGTGTTGAATATGTCTTTCAAATTGGGATAGGTAATGAGGATGACTTTCTCTGGACAGAATCTTATTCTTTTGAAACCAAAAGTAAATGGGATTTATTTGAGTTATTGGTGCTTATCGGTTCATTAGCTCTGTTCCTTTATGGGATGAAAATAATGAGCGATGGGTTACAACAAGCAACAGGTAAACGACTTCGGCATTTTTTAGGATCAATGACATCGAATCGTTTTAAAGGAATTTTAACTGGATTAGGAATTACCACGCTCATTCAGTCTTCCTCAGTTACAGCTGTAATGACAGTTTCGTTTGTAAATGCTGGGATTTTGACCTTAATGCAAGCCGCTGGTGTAATTATGGGAGCCAACATTGGAACAACTATAACTGCTTGGTTAATTGATATTTTTGGGTTTAAAGTTGATATCGGTCCTTATACTCTAATTTTATTGGCTATAGGCGTTCCTTTATTCTTTATGAACTCTTCTAAACTAAAAAGTTGGGCAAGTGTAATTATCGGGTTTTCACTTCTTTTCTTAGGACTTGGATTCTTAAAAGCTTCGGTTCCAGAAGTAGGGCCAGATTCTGGAATCGTTAATTTCTTTGTAGATATTAACAACATTCCTTATTTCTCTACGGTAATTGCAGTACTATTTGGTACACTCTTAACGGTGATTATTCAATCTTCTTCTGCGACAGTTGCATTGACAATGACGTTAATGGTAAGTGGTGTAATTCCTTTTGAGATTGGTGCAGCAATGGTGCTTGGAGAAAATATTGGTACAACTATTACAGCAGAGTTGGCAGCTTCTGTAGGGAATGTTCATGCAAAACGAGCAGCTAGAATTCACTCTTCTTTTAACATATTTGGTGTTATTATCGCATTAATACTCTTCCCTTTTTTATTAAAAACAGTTGCATTTTTAACAGAGAACCTATTTGGTGGAAACCCACTTACAGATACACGAGAATTTGGAAGTACAGGATTGGCATTACTACATACAACATTTAATGTAGTCAACACTTTAGTTATGGTTTGGTTTATTCCTCAGTTGGTTAAATTTGCTGTTTACAGTGTAAAATCAAAAGGTAAGAAGGACGAACAATTTGTTTTGGAGTATATCGGAGAAGGAATGAATCGTACGCCAGAGCTTTCTTTAGAAGAAGTAAAGAAAGAATTGGCAAGATTTGGAGAAATTACAAGTCGAATGTCTGGCTTTGCACAGCAACTCCTTGTAGAAGATAATCGTAAAATGCAAAGAGAACTTTATAAGCGCATACAAAAATACGAAGAAATCACAGACCGTGTAGAGATGGAAATTGCTGATTATCTTAACAAAATAGCCAGCAAGAGTTTTGATGAAAAATTGGCTCGACGTATTAGTGGAATGAATCGTGTAATTACTAACCTTGAAAGAATTGGCGATATTTTCTATCAGATTTCTAAACTTATCGAGAAGAGAAATGAAGAAAAAATATCGTTCTCTGGCCTTCAGAATCAACGTTTAATTGAATTGTTTGAATTGATAGACCAAGCATTTATAGTCATGTGCGATAATCTTGGCAAAAAAGCGGAAGATGTTACAATGGCACAGGCACTCGTTGTTGAGGAAAAAATCAATGTTAAACGTGACGAAATCCGAGGAGAATATTATAATGTAATGTTGATGGAGGGCTCTCCAAACAGAATAACAGGAGATTTACTTTATAACAATATTTATCATCTATTAGAAAGAGTTGGAGACCACATCATTAATGTTACGGAAGGTATCTTAGGAAAAGTTCAATAGATTATAATTAATACTTTATTTCCTTCTGTCTAGGCAGTTCAAAAACTTTAAAAATAAAAAAACGCTTAATTATTTGATAATTAAGCGTTTTTGTTTTTGTTGTCCCACTAGGGCTCGAACCTAGACTCTTTTGGACCAAAACCAAACGTGTTGCCAGTTACACCATGGGACAATCATTATTTCAAAAACCTAATTTTGGTGTTTGAGGGTGCAAATATAATACATTTTTAATCATCTCAAAATGAAAATATGAAAAAAGTAATAAATAGGGTGATTTTTGTAAAAAATAATTCTTTAAAACAAGATTTTAACACAGAGTCTCAGGTTTTTACGATTTTTTGAGGTTTATTAACACTCAGGAACTGATAATTTTATAACTTCGTACCTTCAAATTTTCACTATGAATTATAAAAAGCTGAATAATATAATAGGTTGGTTTGTGTTTCTGATTGCAACAACCGTTTTTTTTATCACCGCTGAAGCAACAGCTTCATTATGGGACGTTGGCGAATTTATTACAACAGCCTATAAGTTAGAAGTTGGACATCCGCCAGGTGCACCACTTTTCATGCTAATTGGAAGAATCTTCTCTCTTTTTGCAGGTTCCGAACTGGAAGTTGCCCATTGGGTAAACAGAATGTCAGCACTAAGTAGCTCCTTTACTGTTCTTTTCTTGTTTTGGTCAATTACAATGCTTACAAAGAAAATTGCAGGAAAAAATGGTGCAGCAATGACAAAAGGACAAATAATCGCTATCATGGGTGCTGGTGCAGTTGGTGCATTAGCATATACATTTACTGAATCTTTCTGGTTTTCAGCTGTTGAAGGCGAAGTATATGCAATGTCATCATTGTTTACCGCAGTTATTTTCTGGGCTGCATTGAAATGGGATGAAGAAAGAACGCTGATTAAAAGAGGATTACTTACAGAACACGCACACCCTTTACGTTGGATGGTTCTCATTATGTTTCTCATAGGTTTAGCAATCGGAGTTCACCTTCTTGGGTTACTTGTTCTACCTGCAATTGTATATTTAGTCACTTATCAATATAAAGAAAAAAATACATTTAAACTGTTTGTTATCGCAGGATTAATCGGTGTTGTCATCGTGGCATTTATCCAAAATGGAGTAATTCCTGGCACAATCTCTTTGGCTTCTAGTATGGAAATATTTGTTAGAAACTCATTGGGATTACCGTTTGGAACGGGTGCGGCATTGTTTTTTATTCTTTTGATTACAGGATTGGTTTTTGGTCTAAGATATACACACAAAAAAGGCTATAAAATTGGAAATACAGTTCTCCTAGGATTTATTGTGTTGCTTATTGGATATGGCTCTTTTGCAACAATTCTTATACGTTCAGCTGCAAATCCTCCCTTGGACGAGAATAATCCTGAAAACTTGGCGACATTGCATGCATATCTTATGCGTGAACAATATGGTTCTTGGCCAATTTTGTATGGACCTTATTTTAACTCGAAGAAAGCAGACCCAAGAGAATATGGAGACAACTCAAGATTCTACGACAGAAGATGGGTGGTACTTTCTAAATCGGGAAGTACAATAACTTCATTTAAAGAAAAGGAAGATGCTGAAAAATATGTTGAGAAAAGTGGTAAAAACTACGAGTTAAAAGAAAAGTATTTTGTCACCAATGAAGAAATTCGTAAAGGACAAAAGACAGTTTATGCCCAAAATACACTCTTCCCAAGAATGTATATTGATATGGATGCGCAAAATGGACGCCAAGCTATGGAAGGATACAAACGTTGGTCGGGATACAATCCAAATCGCAGGGTGCCCACCAGTCAAATCGGTGCCGATGGATTGCCGCTTCCTACAATGGGAGATAATATTTCATACTTGGTGAACTATCAATTAGGTTGGATGTATTGGAGGTATTTTATGTGGAACTTCGCAGGACGACAAAACGATGTGCAAGGTCATGGTGATGAACTCCGTGGAAATTGGATTTCAGGTTTTAATGTCGTCGATGAAATGAGGCTGGGCGCGCAAGGAGAAAATGCACCATTTTTTACACAGCACAACTCAAGTAATTATAGGTTTTTCTATATCCCAATTGTTTTAGGTCTGATAGGACTCCTTTTTCATTTTATAAGAGCACCAAAAGATGGAATTGTCGTCACAACATTATTTGTTATGACGGGAATCGCCATTATATTTTATCTCAATCAAAAACCCTTTGAACCGCGCGAAAGAGATTATGCTTACGCTGCCTCGTTCTACGCCTTTGCAATTTGGATAGGCATGGGTGTGTATGCTTTATATGAAATGTATAAGTCTTTCGTTAAAGATGAATATAAGAATTTAGCAATTGGCTATGGAGTGCTACTCGCATTATGCTTAATCGCAGATATCAATGCGCCAAGCGGAATGCCAGCAACAGTATCTGCGTTGATTATCGGTGCAATGGGAGGAGGTCTAGTTTTACTCATGGTTTTACTGAAAAAGATTAACTTTTCTGGTGTCGGCACAGCTTCATTAGTGGTTTTACTCGGTTTGGTAGCTCCTGTACTCATGGGAGTTCAAAATTGGGAGGGACATGACAGAAGCAACCGAACTTCAACCAGAGACCTAGCAAATAACTATTTGATGAGTTGTCCTCCAAAAGCAATCCTATTTACGAATGGTGATAATGATACTTTCCCGCTTTGGCATGCTCAAGAGGTTGAGGGAGTCAGAACAGATGTTCGTGTGGCAAACTTGTCGCTTATGCAAACAGATTGGTACACAAATCAAATGAAAATGAGGGCTTATGAATCGGATCCTTTACCAATTAAATTTGAGGAAAACCAGATTCTTATGTATGCTGGAAACACCGATTATGTTTTCTTTATTGATTATGAAGTCTATAAAAGTTCAATTTCAGCCGAATTGGCAAATGAAATTATCCAAAAGAAAATAGAAGGTAATAAAGATTTATTCAGTGATGCACTTAACAGAATTAGAAGTGGACTTGGTGGAGCAATCAATATGATAAGTGGAAACTCTCCTGAAGCTCAAGAAATATTGAATAAAATGCAGGAAGAGTTAATGATTCCAATCGAAAATCCAGGAATGCAAGACTATGAAAGAATTAATGCTTTTATTAAAAGAATCTTTAATGATGCTCAGAGAGGAACGATTACAGCCGATCAAAATCTGTTAAAGCAATTAGAAGATGCTGCAATATCATGGACACAGTCGTGGGATTTCCTTCCACTTGATTATGCAATGGAGTTTGTTCGCAATGATGACAATATGCTGTTACAACCTGGCGGAAGAAGCATACGTTACTTCCCAGCATCAGGATTTGTTCTTTCTGTTGATGCAGACAATGTTGTAGATGCTGAGATTGTATCTGAAGATTATAAAGACAAAATTCTTAGTGAAATTCGTTTCAACTTCCGAGAAGGTGGCTTGTTTAGATCGCCAGTAAGAGGTCTGAGTAGAGAAGAAGTAATGATGATGGATATTTTGGCAAACTTTGATTGGAAGCGTGGAATACATTTCTCTAGCCCTGGCGGCTCAAACGTTGCCAAAGCTTTTTACGCTGAAGGATATTTAGGAAATTTTGGACAAACTCACGGACTAACTCCTCTTGGAAAAACTGATTTGGCAAATTTCTCAAGAGAAAAAATGTACGAAAACATTATGGAGATTTACAAATACGGAAATCTTGCAGAAGAAGGAGTTTTAGTTGATTATTATACACGAAGACATACCGATCAATTCAGAAATAGCTTCGTTGACTTGGCTTCTAAATATATGTCTGAATACAAAGCTGAATTGGCAGCTGGTAATCAAGCTAAAGCAAATGAGAATGCTGATAAAGCAACAGAAATTATTCAGTATAGCTTAGAAGTTCTACCAATTCATAAAGTTTTTGACTTTGGAGAGCCAAGAAATATGGGACAAACACTTGACGACGGAACACCAATTGCATCAGATGGTACTGTTCCTGAAATGATTTCTATCCTCTATGAAGTCGATAAACCAGAATTGGCTAATCAATTGGCTTTTGATTATTTCAAACAATTGGAAACGTTTGTGAATTATTACGCAAACTCACGCCCAATGATTGCATATAACAATCAACAGGATTTTACTTCGTTTGCTTCAAACTTCTTGCGAACTTATGCAAGGGTTTTAATTGCGGATGATGAAAGTCAAGCTGCAAAACTTGGGCATGAAATTGATAAAAGATTTACCACTGACGTAATTGGTAGAATCGTTCAAGAATTGAGAAATACTGATATTAAAGAGACGATTAGAAGTCAAACAAGGGTTAGAAAAATGGATAAGGAAGCAGATGAAATGTTAGGATTATATAACGGATTATTGGCAAGATATGGATTCCAAACAGAACTTGATTAGACCAAAACGTATTTACCGAGTTCCAAAAATTACGGCGTGGATTTATCCGCGCCGTATTTGGTTTGGTGAAAAAGCAAAAATTTATCTGACATTTGACGATGGACCGCACCCAGAAATTACTCCAAAATTGCTCGATTTATTACAAAATCACAATGTAAAAGCAACGTTTTTTTGGTTGGGCGAAAACATGGAAAGGTATCCAGAATTGTTGGAAAGAGCTAAAAAGGAAGGACATACAATCGGGTTTCATGGCTTTGAACATTTGAATAATAGAAAGTTTTCTGTTGATGAATTTCAAGAAAATTTTAATCGTGGAAAAGACCTGGTCACACATCAGTTGTATCGGCCACCTTATGGCGAAATCAAACGAAAATTTACGCGTATTTTGGCTTTGCAAAATTGGAAGATTGTGATGTGGTCGCTGATGCCGTATGACTTTGACCCTGCTTTGTCAACAGAAGTGCTTGTTTCAGTTATCAAGGATGAATTAAAAGAAAAAGACATTGTTGTTTTACATGAAAATGATAAATCAAAAGATAAAATCTTTAAAGCAACGGAAATAGTAATTCAACTTGCAAAAGAAAAAAAGTGGAAACTTACCACTTTGATTTAATTATAAATCAGTAAATAATCTTATATTTGAAATAGAAACAAGCAATGATGAAAGTCCGTATAATATTTCTTTTATTTTTTCTGATTACAATCTTTATGGCTTGTAAAGATAATGAAAAGGAAATGTATATATCACAAATCGATTCATTGATCCTTAAACTCGATAGCCTTGATTATATCGCAAATAATGAAGAAATACAGTATAGTTCTTCCATTCAAGAAACTGTAAGTGCAACAATCGAATCCATCAAGAAAAATTATAAGAACGATACAATTGACTTCTCTTTGGCAGAAAATTTGGATAATTATCAGGAAATCGGCGACGCATTGCTTGTCAATTCAGCGAATTTATCAAAAGTAAAAGAAGTCATCCCGAAAATAAAAGATAATTTGGAAAAATTAAGACATGATGTTAAATTTGGTGTCAATGAAAGAAGTGAATACCAAACTTTTGTAGATGAAGAAACGGAAAAAGTTGAAGATGTTAAGGAAGTTTTAACTTATTATCTGAACACCAAAAGTGAATATGAGTCTTGGTATGATTCACTTCACCCAATTGTTCATCAATTTGAACAATCATTGCAAAGTAATATAAATGAATAAACTGATTGTAAATATTGTCTTTTTAAATATCTTCTTTTTAGCTTTTTCCCAAAGCACAGATGAACAATTAGCCAATTATTATTATAATGAAGGAGATTGTAAAAGAGCAATTCCTTACCTTGAAAAAGTTTATACTTTAAAAAAAACTGACCTGATATATAGACAATATGTTAGTTGTTTAAGAGAAATAGGTGATGACAAAACTGTTTTAAGAATAACAAAAGAACAATTTAGTGAACATCCATTTGTTCCGCGATATGGCGTTGAATATGGACTAGAACTCGAAAAACAACAAAGTAAAAGCAAAGGGGAAAGTATTTATCAAGAAATGATAGATAATCTTCGACAAAACCCAAATGAAATTATCAATCTCCAAAAGGCTTTTTCAGATATTGGAAAATACGATTGGGCAATTAAAACACTTGAAAAAGGTGATGAATTGATGAAAGGGAGCTATCCATTTAATTTACAATACGCAGATATTTATGGGGCTTTAAATGAAGATGAATTGATGATTAAAGAGTATATAGACATATTGGAACATCGACCAAGTATGCTTTCTACTTTAAAGATAATTATACCAAGAACAATAGATTTTGAAGAGGAAAATAATCCCCGATTTGAAAAATTTCAAAATCACTTAATTAGGAAAATTCAAAAAAATCCGAATGAAAATGCTTTTTCTCAACTCTTGATTTGGGCTTTGGTTCAAAAAAGAAATTTTCCTGCGGCTTTGATTCAAGCAAAGGGATTGGATAAAAGAACAACAAACGACGGAAGAGAAGTGTATTCTCTGGCAAATCAGGCGCTAAGAAATAAGGATTTCTCCACTGCTAGAAATGCCTATAAATATATCGTCGATTTGGGCGAGTCGAGTGCTTTCTTTTATTCCTCACAACAACTTTTACTTTCTACGAGCTATCAGGAAATTACTTCCAAACGAAATTTTTCAAAAGAACAAATTCAAGAAACAATCAACGAATATAAAAAGGTGTTGGCAGGAATGCCAAATAATGGAAAAAAGATTCCTGTCATGCGAGAATTGGCATACATTCAAGCGTATTTTGGTCAACAGCCCGATGAAGCAATAGAAATTTTAGAAGAAGCATTAAAATTTCCAAGGTATAGCGATTTAGAAAGAGCTAAAACAAAGATGCTTCAGGCTGATATTCGCGTACTTCAAAATGACGTTTGGGAGGCCTCTTTGTTGTATATGCAAATCGAAAAATCATTCAAATATGAATCGATAGGAGAAGAAGCAAAATTTAAAAATGCAAGAATTTTTTATTATGATGGAGACTTTAAATTTGCGCAATCACAACTTGACATATTAAAAGAAGCCACAACACGTTTGATTGCAAACGACGCAATGAATCTTTCTATTCTGATTACAGACAACTTGGGATTAGATTCAAACTATACAGCAATGCGTCAATTTGCTAAAGCAGATTTATTGTTAGAGCAACATCGTTACAGTGAGGCTTTCCAATTGTTTGATTCAATCAATCGCTCTTTTCCAAAGCATAATTTAACAGATGATATTTTAATGAGAAGGGCTACAGCTGCCCAAAATCAAGGAAAATGGCAAGAAGCTATCTCGTTTTTAAAAGAAATTGTAGAGAAACATAGCAAAGATGTTTTGGCAGACGATGCACTGTTTCAAATCGCAACCATCTACGATAATCACCTGTTTGACTCTATGAAAGCAGCCGAATATTATTTCCAATTGATGAAAGATTATCCCGGAAGTTTATTTGTAACCGAAGCAAGAAAGGCTTACCGGAGTATTAATTAAATTAAGTTGAATGTGTTTGTCGGACCGAGTGATTTTATGAGGAACAAGTAAAACTGTATCAGGTCTGGTAAAAAAGATCAAAATTATTGTGCGTGCTTAATAAATTTTATATCTTTATCCTATGAAAGGGAAAGTTCGAAAAGAAAAATTGATTGATTTTAACTTGCGTCATTCGTGGCATAGAATCTCAAGAATGTATAACCAAAAAGCAAAGTCGCACGGGTTAACAATGTCTATTGGATTTATTCTATTGATTGTAGATAAAGCTGGAACGCCTAGTACGCAATTAGGTCCGAGAATGGGAATGGAGCCAACAAGCCTTTCTCGTACACTAAAAACCATGGCTAAAAAAGGTTACATTTATAGAGAAATTGATAAAGAAGATCGTAGAAAAACATTGGTATTTTTAACAGATGAAGGATTGGCTTTGCGATCAGAGGTAAGAAAGTTTGTTATTGGCTTTAATGAAGACGTGATTAAAAAAATTCCAAAATCAAAAATGGATATATTTTTTGAAGTTATGAATATCGTTGATGAACACGTAGAAAATGAATTAATAAAATTAAATTTAGTAAACTAAAATTGAATGAGTATGAAAAGAAAAATAGGTAAAGTTGCCATTATTGGTTCTGGAGTGATGGGATCCCAAATTGCCTGCCACTTTGCAAATATTGGCGTGGAAGTATTACTCTTAGACATTGTACCAAGAGAACTGCTAGAAAAAGAATCTAAAAGTGGTCTCACTTTGAACGATAAAATTGTCAGAAACAGAATTGTAAATGATGCTTTAGCAGGGGCATTAAAAATGAAGCCTTCTCCAATTTATAAGAAATCGTTCGCTGATAGAATCTCAACAGGAAACTTAGATGATGATTTAGAAAAAATTAAAGATGTTGACTGGATTATCGAAGTTGTAATCGAACGATTAGATATTAAGAAACAAGTTTTTGAAAACATTGAAAAATACAGAAAGCAAGGAACGTTAATCACTTCAAATACTTCTGGAATTCCAATTAATTTGATGCTAGAAGGTCGTTCTGACGATTTTAAAAAGCATTTCTGTGGTACACACTTTTTTAACCCACCAAGATATTTACAGTTATTAGAAATTATTCCTACTAATGAAACAGACCCAAGTGTGGTGGACTTCTTTATGGAATACGGAAGTAAATACTTAGGTAAAAAAACAGTGTTGTGTAAAGATACACCTGCATTTATTGCAAATAGAATTGGGGTTTATTCAATTATGTCGCTGTTTAATAGCATCCAAGAACTTGGTTTAACTGTTGAAGAAGTTGATAAATTGACGGGAACAGTGCTGGGGCGTGCGAAGTCTGCAACCTTCAGAACAGCAGATGTTGTCGGTCTGGATACCTTGGTTTTGGTTGCAAATGGATTGTATGAAAACGTTCCAAATGACGAAGAACATGATTTGTTTAAATTGCCAGATTATATTTCCAAAATGGTAGAAAATAAATGGTTAGGGTCTAAGTCGGGACAAGGTTTTTACAAAAAAATAAAGGGTGAAAATGGACAATCTGTTATCTTATCTTTGGATTTGGATACGCTGGAATATTCAGAACAAAAAAGAGTGAAATTCCCAACATTAGACATGGCGAAATCAGTAGATGATTTGGCAAAAAGAACAGCGATGTTGATTGCAGGAATGGACAAAGCAGCAGATTTCTACAGATTAATGTTTGGTGGATTGTTTGCCTACTCAACAAATCGGATTCCTGAAATTGCTAATGACCTTTATAAAATCGACGACGCAATTAAAGCTGGATTTGGTTGGAAATTAGGACCTTTTGAAACATGGGATATCTTTGGATTTGAAAAAGGAATTGAACTGATTGAAAAAGCAGGAAAAAAAGTGGCTCCATGGATTCTTCAAATGAAAGAAGCTGGAGTAAAATCGTTCTACAAAAAAGAAAATGGTCAAAAATTGTATTACGATATAGATAGTAAATCTTATAAAGTAATTCCTGGAACAGAAGATTTAATCATCTTAGATGTACTGCGTGATGACCATACTGTTTGGAAAAATAATGACGTTACAATCGTTGATTTGGGTGATGGAATATTAAATTTAGAATTTCATACAAAAATGAATACAATCGGGCAAGGTGTTGTCGAAGGAATCCACAAAGCACTCGATTTAGCAGAATCTGAATACAAAGGCTTGGTTATTTATAACGAAGGGGATCATTTTAGTGCGGGAGCAAATGTTGGGTTAATCTTTATGATGGCAATCGAACAAGACTTTGATGAACTGAATATGGCTGTTAAAGCATTTCAAGACACAAGTATGCGCTTGAGATATGCCCACTGTCCTGTAATTATTGCACCTCACAATATGGCATTAGGTGGAGGATGTGAGTTTTCAATGCACTCTGATAAAGTTGTCGCTCACGCAGAATTGTACATGGGATTGGTAGAATTTGGAGTTGGATTAATTCCTGGTGGTGGTGGAACAAAAGAGTTTACAAAAAGATACTCAGAGGAATTACGGCACGGAGACATCAGAATTAACCGTCTGCAAAATCGCTTCTTAACAATTGGTCAAGCGAAAGTATCAACTTCCGCTCATGAAGCTTTCGATTTGGGCTATTTGAGAGAGGGGACTGATGAGATTATTGTTAGTCGTGAAAGACAATTAACAAGAGCTAAAGCAGCTTGTTTAGAAATGGCAAACAAAGGCTATAATCCGCCTGTTCGTGAAAAAAATATTGAAGTGCCAGGGCAAGAAGGATTGGGAATTGTTTATGTAGGTTCTGACTCAATGAAAAGAGGTCATTACATGTCTGAACACGACGGCGTAATTGCAGAAAAACTAGGGTATGTTCTTTGCGGAGGAGACCTTTCTGAAAGAGAAATGGTGACAGAACAATACTTACTGGATTTAGAAAGGAAAGCGTTCTTAGAACTTTGTACAGAAAGAAAAACTTTAGAGCGACTTGAAAGTATGGTAAAGAAAGGTAAAATCCTTAGAAACTAATCAGAATTATAACATTTAAAACAGAGAAAAATGGCAAATAAAAATGCATATATCGTAACAGGGTTCAGAACTGCGGTTGGAAAAGCAAATCGTGGAGGACTTCGTTTTTATCGTCCTGATGATTTGGCAGCAGATGTAATTAAACACATCATGAAAACCGTTCCAAATTTAGACCCAAATAGAATTGATGATGTTATCGTAGGAAACGCTAATCCAGAAGCAGAACAAGGACTGAATGTAGGTCGGTTGATTTCATTAATGGGATTAAATACTGAAAAAGTTCCAGGGATGACAATAAATCGTTATTGTTCTTCAGGTTTGGAAACCATTGCAATCGCAACTGCTAAAATCAATATGGGACTGGCAGATTGTATCATTGCTGGTGGAACAGAATCAATGTCTTCCATGCCGATGGGGGGCTGGAGAATTGTACCAAACGCAAAAGTTGGAAAAGAAAATCCTTCTTGGTATTGGGGAATGGGATTAACTGCTGAAGAAGTAGCGAAAGACTACAATATTTCTCGTGAAGAACAAGATGTCTTCTCTTTAAGGTCTCATGAAAAAGCTATTGCAGCAATTGATAGCGGTCGTTTTAAGGATGATATCGCTCCCATAGAAATAGAAAGAGTATTCTTGGATAAAAACGAAAAACGTCAAGTTGAAAATTACACATTTGATACTGATGAAGGACCAAGACGTAGTTCTACTTTGGAAGCACTCTCAAAATTACGTCCTGTTTTTCAAGCTGATGGAACTGTTACTGCAGGTAACTCCTCACAAACAAGTGATGGAGCAGCATTCGTTTTGGTAATGTCTGAAAAAATGGTCAATGAATTAAACCTAGAACCTGTTGCTCGCTTAGTCGATTATCGTGTAGTTGGAGTACCTCCGCGTGTGATGGGAATCGGACCAGCTTATGCGGCACCAGAAGTGCTAAAACATGCAGGATTGACTTGGAATGATATTGGAATAGTCGAGTTAAACGAAGCTTTTGCATCTCAATCTGTTGCTGTTATCAAAGAATGGGGAATCGACCCAGAAATGGTGAACGTAAATGGTGGTGCAATTGCATTGGGACATCCGCTTGGCTGTACTGGTGCGAAATTAACCGTGCAAATATTCAATGAATTGAAAAAACGCAATCAACGCTATGGAATTGTTACCATGTGTGTTGGTACTGGTCAAGGCGCAGCAGGAATCATAGAAAGGTTGTAGTTAATCATAGATTAAAATATTTCAAAAGTGGTAAGGTTGTGTACTTTACCACTTTTTTATTTTTCACGTAACATTCTGATAATAAACGTTAAAGCAATCTTTCAATCATAATGACAAAATCATAGATTTTAATCACAGCGTTATTATACTTTTTATCGATCTGTATTTCCTCCCATGGAATATCTTCTAAAGTCTGGTTTATCGAATCAGTATTGATGTTATCACAAGAAAAAAGAAGCAGAAAACTATAGAAAAAAAGGGTTTTTAGAAGATTTTGAAATTAATTGGTTCAATTTATAATAAATAATTGATTAAAATTTTATCTTCGAATCACAATGACAAAAAAGAAACATAAATATTATGTTGTTTGGCAAGGATATGAACCCGGAATTTATAATTCATGGGAAGAGTGCCAATTACAAATTAAAGGATATTCAGACGCACGCTATAAGTCGTTTAAAACCCTAGAAGAAGCAAAAAAAGCATTTAATGAACATTATGATGAGCATTTGAGAGTCAATGAGAGAACTCAAAAAAAAGAATTAAGCGAAGCTGATAAAAAAGCATTTGGATTTCCTATCCCTAATAGTATTTCAGTTGATGGAGCATGTAGCGGAAACCCTGGAAAAGCTGAGTATCAAGGCGTTTATACCGAAACAAAAACAGAATTATTTAAAGTTGGTCCATTTGAAGAAGGAACAAATAACATCATGGAATTCTTAGCCATTGTTCATGCCCTAGCTTATTGTAAACAAAATCAAATGCCTGAAATACCAATTTATTCGGACAGCCGAATTGCAATGAGCTGGGTTCGACAAAAAAAATGTAAGACAAATTTAAAACAAACAGCTAAAAATAAAAGGATTTTTGAGTTGATAGCGAGAGGAGAGAAGTGGTTAGAACAAAATACATACAAAAATCCAATTTTGAAATGGGAGACAGAGGTTTGGGGGGAGATTCCTGCTGACTTCGGTCGCAAGTAATTCTTATATACCCTACTTCTCACAGTCTTTTTCCAAAGAAAAATTGCGCAGAACATCATATTGAAAGGCTTTAATCCCTATTTTTGCCTAAAAATTTTAAAATGACAAACAATTTCATCGAAGAACTAACGTGGAGAGGAATGATTCACGACATGATGCCCGGTGTAGAAGAACATTTACAAGAAGAAATGAGAACTGCCTATGTTGGGATTGACCCAACGGCGGATTCTTTGCATATTGGACACCTTGTGAGCATTATGATGTTACGCCATTTGCAACGTGCAGGACATCGTCCGATTGCTTTGCTTGGCGGAGCAACAGGAATGATCGGTGATCCTTCTGGAAAATCAGAAGAAAGAAATCTTTTAGATGAAGAAACTTTGATGAAAAATCAAAATGGAATTAAAAAACAATTGAACAAGTTCTTGGACTTTGATTCAAACAACCCTAATACTGCAATTCTTGTAAACAACTATGATTGGATGAAGAATTTTTCGTTTCTTGAATTTATTCGTGACATTGGGAAACACATTACGGTTAATTATATGATGGCGAAAGATTCTGTAAAGAAAAGAATTACAGGAGAAGATGGCGCAGAAGGCATGTCGTTTACAGAATTTACATACCAATTGGTGCAAGGAAACGATTTCTTACATTTGTATCGTACAAAAAATGCGACAATCCAAATGGGAGGTTCTGATCAATGGGGAAATATTACTACTGGAACAGAGCTAATCCGAAGAATTGAAAATGGAAAAGCCTTCGCAATTACTTGTCCACTAATAACCAAAGCTGATGGAACAAAGTTTGGAAAAACAGCGGGTGGAAATATTTGGTTAGACGCTGAAAGAACTTCGCCTTATAAATTTTATCAATATTGGTTGAACACGTCAGACGAAGATGCTGAAAAATACATCAAAATCTTTACCTTTCTGTCAAAAGAAGAGATTGATTCGCTTGTAGAAAAACATAAAGAAGAACCGCATTTGCGTCAATTACAGAGTAAATTGGCTGAGGAAATAACGATTATGGTTCATTCCAAAGCAGATTTAGATACTGCGATTGTAGCTACCAATATCTTGTTTGGAAAATCGACAGAGGAGGATCTTAAAACTTTGTCTAAATCTGATTTTCTAGCTATTTTCGAAGGAGTGCCTCAAGCAACGGTTTCAAGAGATGAAATAAAGCAAGGAATCGGAATTATTGATGCATTGTCTGCGAAAACAGGATTCTTAAAGTCAAATGGAGAGGCAAGAAGAGAGTTGCAAGGAAATGCAATCAGCGTTAACAAAACAAAAGTGAAGGCAGATTTTGTTCTGACGGAAAACCAATTGTTAAACGACAGCTACATTCTTCTAGGAAAAGGAAAGAAAAATAATTACATAATCGTAGTTGAATAAATAGGTAAAACCATGATGGATAAATTGATAAACTTAGACGAAAAACTTTTCCTATATCTGAATCATCTCGGCACAGAAACATGGGATCTGTTTTGGTTATCAATGACCAATGAATGGATGTCAATCCCAATTTATTTGCTCCTTTCTTTGATAATCTTAAAGAAAAAATGGTTCAAACCTGCCGTGATAGACGGAATTTTTATTGTTACTGTGGTGGTTTTTACGATTGCAGTATCACACTTATTTAAATATGGAATCGGGCGACCGCGACCTTGTGATGCGGGACTTGAATTGCGTTATCTTTCATCAGAAAATTGTGTCGGTGAATTTGGGTTTGTATCTACGCATGCCTCGGTGGCTTTCGCAATGATGTTGTATATCGGTATGACTTTAAAAAAATACTACAGCTGGATTCTATGGCCACTCATGATTTGGGTTGCGTTTTTCTGTTATAGCAGAATTTATGTTGGAAGACATTATCCAGGAGATGTTATTGGTGGATTGATTATAGGTTTTGCCATCGCTTGGATGTTTTTGAAAATACGGGCTTTGATAACAAAAAAATATCAATTATAACCTTATCCAGCAGTGACCACCGTCATACTTTCCCAGTTCAAATATTGCTTGGCTAAATTTTTAATCTCCTTAGCTGTAATTGTATTTATCGTATGAATCAAATCGTTGTAATATGATAAGTCTAAGCCAAATGTATTTACTGAAATAAAACGATCCATCATGGCTTGAGCACCGTCAGATTGTTCTAAAACTTCCCCGATAAGATAGTTTCTAACAAGGTCTAACTCTTCAGTAGAAACTTCTTCTGCCTGTAATAATTCTATTTCCTCTCGAATCGCTTTGATGGTTAATGCTTTAAATTCTTTGGCAACTTCTGTACTGATATAGAAATATCCCGTTTCTAAATACTGAACAACACTCGATCCAATGCCATAAGTATATCCTTTTTCTTCACGAATAGAAGTCATTAATCGACTACCAAAATATCCCCCAAGAATTGTGTTTAAAACAAGGAATTTTTTAAAATCAGGATGTTTTTTGTTAAATAATAATTTCCCAATGCGAATAGCTGATTGCAAGTTCTCAGATTTAGGAATATGAATTCGCACAGGTGTATAATTGTAGTTATAATTAACCTTTAGAATACCGTTTTTATCAAATTGACTTGCTAATTCATGTATTTCATCTATCTGATCGTCTTCCAAATCGCCTACAATACTCAAGTATTTTAACCCCGTTAGATAGTTTTTCTTATGAAACTGAATAATATCTTCCTTCTTTGTGGATTTAAAATCTGTTAATGTAGATAGTTTACCGTAAGGAGAGTGTTGAAAAACATGACTTAGAAAAGCACGTTTTGCTAAGACATTTACTTTTTTGAGATCAATTTCAAGTTTGTTTCTTTTCTCCTGAATTAATTGTTTTATTTCCTTTGGGTCGAACGTAACATTAACAATTGCATCGATTAAGATTTCTACGATTTTTACAATGTGTTCTTTCAATCCAAAGACAGAAACACGGGAATGTTCAGTGGTTGTTCCAACTTCCAGATATCCGCCTAATCGATCGATGGCCTCTTCAATTTCATCACTGGTTTTTTTGTCCGTTCCTGAAAGTAGTAAATCCCCACATAAAACAGCAACGACCCTTGATGACTCTAAACTTCCTGCATCAAAAACAAAATCGATTCGGACGGTTCTGTTATAAGTTTCCCGAATACAATAAATTTTCGCTCCATTTTTTAAACTGATAACTTCTGGCTTTTTAAATGGAATCTCAGTAATAATTTGAGTTTTCGGTGCTATTTTACGATTAAGCATGATCTTTAGATTGTATGATGAGTCGTGAACAATTTTTAGGATTCAGAATTCTCCGTGCGACTCGTTGAATATCGTCGGGTGTAACTTTTTCATATTCTTTTATCTCTGTATTGATGAGGTTTGCATCTCCCATTAATTCAAACATTGAAAGAATAATACTTTTATTCAAAATTCCTTGTTCCTCAAACGCTTTTGATGTTTTTACTTTGTTGACGATTTTATTTAACTCATCTTCATATATAGATGAAGCCTTTAATTTTTCTAAAACCGTCCAAATCTCCATATCTATTTCTTCAAGTGTAGCTGCTTCATCTGGTTGAACCATAATGATGAGTAATCCTGTATCTAATGTCCCTGTAACATACGATTCTATGTCAGAAGCAAGTTCTAAATTTTTCCGAAGATGTCTATTTAATCGTGAAGTTTTTCCATGACCCAATACATCAGAAATCAAATCGACGGCAGGAAAATCTTTTTCAGCTTTCCCTGGCATTTTAAATGCATAAATGTACATATCGGAAGGAACATCTCGGACAATTGTTTTTGTCCTAAATTCATTTTGTTGTGGTTCTTTGGGCAGTTTTCTAATGATTTTTTCTTTGCCTGGTATATCGGCATACCATTTGTTTACGAGCATTTTAACATTTTCAAACTCCAAGTTTCCCGCAATTGTGATAATTGCATTTCCAGGATGGTAATATTTATTGAAAAAGGATTTAACCTCTTCCATTGTGGAATTTTTGATGTGGTCGATGCTCTTCCCAATCGTTGTCCATTGATACGGATGTTTTTGATAAGCCAAAGGACTTAGTTCTAACCATAAGTCGCCATAAGGTTGATTCAAATAGTTTTGTTTAAACTCTTCGATAACAACATTTTTTTGAATTTTAAGACTTTTTTCAGTAAATGCCAAGGACAACATTCTATCACTTTCTAGCCAAAGCGCAGTTTCGATATTTTGAGCAGGAAGGATGTCGTAATAATTGGTTAAATCATTTGTTGTAAATGCATTGTTATTCCCACCAGCCAATTCTAAAGGTCTATCAAAATTGGGAATATTTACAGAGCCCCCAAACATAAGATGCTCAAAAAGATGGGCAAACCCTGTCCTATCTGGATTTTCATCGCGAGCCCCGACATCATAAAGCGTGTTAACAACTACCATCGGAGTTGTGGTGTCTTTGTGGAAAATCACGCGTAATCCATTGTCTAAAGTAAAGCGTTCAAACTCTACCATTTAAAATTGAAATTTAGAATCTGTTTGTTGCGCAGCAATTGCTTTTCTGAAATCTCGCACCAATTCCTCAACAATATCTGCAGCAGGCATAATTTTATCAATTAATCCAGAGATTTGACCAATTTCAAGTTCTCCCTCATCTAATTTCCCTTCAAACATTCCTCTTTTGGCTCTTGCACGACCAAGTAACTCCTGCAACTCTTCCTTGCTTGCACAATTTTGATAAGCTTCCTCAATTTGATGGAAAAACTCATTTTTAATTAGTCGAACCGGAATCAATTCTTTTAAAGTTAGTTTCGTGTCGCCCTCTTGCGCATTAACCACAGCGTTTTTAAAATTAATGTGGGCAGAAGACTCTTCAGAAGCCACAAAACGACTTCCAATTTGTACAGCATCGGCACCAAGATTCATTGCTGCCAACATGGTTTCTCCAGTTCCAATTCCTCCAGCTGCGATGATTGGAATTTTTACTGTTTTTGCTACATTCGGAATTAAGGTCAATGTCGTTGTTTCCTCAAAACCATTGTGACCGCCTGCTTCAAATCCTTCCGCTACAATCGCATCAACCCCTGCATCTTCCGCTTTTTTAGCAAATCGCGCCCCAGGAACAACATGCACCACGATGATTCCTTGCTCCTTTAGATACGAAGTATATGTTTTAGGATTTCCTGCCGATAAGAACACAATAGGAACTTTGTGTCGGATAATAATTTCCAAATGTTTATCAATATCAGGATAAAATAAAGGAATATTCACTCCAAAAGGTTTGTCAGTTGCAGCTTTACATTTTTGAAGATGTTCCTCCAATACATCAGGATACATGCTTCCCGAACCTATAATTCCTAATCCGCCAGCATTTGAAACGGCAGACGCTAACTTCCAACCAGAACACCAAATCATTCCAGCCTGAATGATGGGATATTTGATTTTAAATAACTTTGTAATTCTATTCATAATTTTAAGTGATTTTTAGCAATGGAAAAACTGTGATAACAAATAATTCGGTCGTATTGAATTATAGAACCTTCTTTTGACTTGTCTTTTTCTCATTCTTAAAAACCTTATTTCTTGTTTAAATGGAAAACTTATTTTTTTTAAAATTTTCAATAAATCTACTCATTTATTTCCATTATATAGTCATTTGATAGTGTCCATAAAAAGTGTGTAAAGCCAGGGAAATTATGAAATTTGTAATTGCAAAATAAATTTTATAAGATATGGACTTTACACAAGAACAAATTACAACAATTTTAACTGTTTTTTAAACTACTATAACCTGAGTTCGATAAAAAATTATAACTAGGTTACCAATATCTTTTCAACCAACTCAACCTTAACCAATCCGTCGCGGTCAATTTCAGTAAAACGGATTTTTTGAAGTGTATTTTCTAATTCTTGTGAATATGGACATTTTACGCGGACATAGTTTTCGGTGTAACCGTGTAAATATCCATTGTCATTATGAGATTCCCAAAGAACAGTTGCTGTTTTTCCTATTTGAGATTCATAAAATGCACGTTTTTTCTTTGCAGATAAAATCCTTAATTGTTTATTGCGTTCCTTACGCACTTGAATTGGCACAACATCTTTCATTTTGTTTGCTGTTGTATTTGCTCTTTCTGAATATGTAAAAACGTGGAAATAAGAGACATCTAATCCTTTTAAATAATCAAGAGTTTCCATAAAATGTTCGTCTGTTTCACCTGGAAACCCAACAATTACATCAACGCCAATACAAGCATCTGGATTCAATCTCTTAATCTGTTCAACACGGTCTGTATATGTCGCTCTTAAATATTTCCTTCTCATTTTCTGCAACAATTCATCAGAACCAGATTGAAGCGGAATATGAAAATGAGGTGCAACGTGTTTGGATTCTTTTAAACAAAATTCAATGATTTCATTGCTCAATAGATTAGGTTCAATAGAAGAAATTCTATATCTTTTGATACCCTCAACCTTATCGAGTGCTTGAATCAATCCAAAAAAGTTTTCTTCACCACCTTGACCAAAATCGCCGATATTAACGCCTGTCAAAACGATTTCTTTTACCTCTGTTTTTGCAATTTCTTCGGCTTGTTTGACAGTATCTGCTATAGAGGCATTACGACTTTTTCCTCGTGCCAACGGAATCGTACAGAAAGTGCAAAAATATTCACATCCATCTTGTACTTTTAAGAAAGAACGCGTACGATCTCCATAAGAAAATGAGGGAACAAAGTTTTCAACAGCTTTGATTTTTCCATATTCTATTATGGTATCATTATCCTCAAAGTTTTCCTCTACGTGTTTTACGACGTCAAATTTTTCATTTGCTCCTAAAACCATGTTTACGCCGTACATTTTGGCAAGTTTTTCAGGTTTTAGTTGTGCATAACAACCAATCATTACAACATAACTCTCAGGATTCACCTTTTTTGCTCTTTTTACGAGATTGATACATTTTTTATCTGCATTATCTGTAACAGAACAAGTGTTAATCACATAAATATCTGGATGGTCATCGAAATCTACTTTGGCGTAGCCCGCTTCTTCAAAGTTACGAGCAATCGTACTCGTTTCTGAAAAATTAAGTTTACAGCCTAATGTGTAGAAAGCAACCTTTTTATATTGAATCATTGTGTTATTATTTGTCAGATTACAAAATTAAGCAAAATGATAGAACAATAAAAAATTATTCCTACTAAACATAAGGGGCAGGTTCAAGTATCAAATGCGACACAACCATTATTTCTGTTTACTAAGGTATAAAATAAATCTTTAGCTTTTTCCAACACACCACAAAAAAACACGCCCATTCGAGCGTGTTTTTGTTTATAAACTATTTAAAATTCTTATCTTTCTTCTACAACCAACTTTCTGTCTGCTTTCATTTGACCGTTGTTGTATATGTTGATGATATAAATTCCCTGACCCAATTGGCGTGTGTCAATCACTTGTTCGCCTTTGTTGTTAGATAA
>Ga0265293_10001355_pt1 | contig 53428 bp, 47 predicted proteins | sample Munlanlewell138R_FD_192505 | JGI IMG/M metagenome (GOLD analysis project Ga0265293, IMG submission 192505) | Leachate microbial communities from a municipal landfill in Southern Ontario, Canada - Leachate well 138R | ecosystem: Engineered > Solid waste > Landfill > Unclassified | place: Canada... | reverse complement strand
GGTATTATTAGGGTAGTCCATAGTGATTATCCTCCGTGTCAGATTTTTTTGTGGTGATTAAATCATAACACAGATATTCATCTATGGGCTTTTTATATTAGTTCAATTTCATTTTACAATGAGTCAATTTTATAAAATAAATGGTATTTATTACATTATACATGCTTTATTTCAGTACAACAATGGAAACTATATGGTATAATTTAAATCAAATAGTAACCTAGAAGGAGGTAAATAGTATATGAATTGTGAATATGAACTATATGATCCATCATGGTGTCCTGGCTGTGGCAATTATATGATTAGAACTGCTTTAAAACAAGCATTGGAAGAATTAAATATTCCACCACATAAAGCCGTAGTAGTTACTGGAATAGGCCAAGCCGCTAAAATGCCTCATTATATAAATGCAAATGGATTTAATGGATTACATGGTAGGGCTCTACCACCGGCTATTGGAATTAAATTATCAAACAAAGACCTTACTGTAATTGCTGAATCTGGTGATGGAGATACATATGGGGAAGGCGGTAACCACTTTATACATACCATAAGAAGAAATATTAATATTGCTCACTTTGTTCATGATAATCAGATTTATGGACTTACAAAAGGCCAGGGCTCTCCAACTACTGCAATGGGACAAATTACAACACTACAATATGAAGGTGTAAAAATTGAACCAATAAAACCATTAGCACTTAGTCTTACCATGGGCGCTGGCTTTGTAGCAAGAGGATTTTCTGGAGATATCCCTCATCTAGTCGAACTCATGAAGGAAGCAATAACATATAAAGGATATGCTCATCTGGACATTTTTCAACCATGTGTTGTATGGAATAAGGTGAACACTTATCAATGGTACAAAGATAGAGTCTACAAACTTGAGGATGATTATGATTATACAGATTTTAATGCTGCCTATAATAAAGCATTAGAATTTGGAGATAAGATTCCCACTGGTATTCTATATAAAGTTGAAAGAGAAACCTACGAGGATAGATTTGAATTTATAAAAAATGGCCAACCATTAGTTGACGTTGAGCTAAATCCTAAAGATGCTCAAAAATTAATGAAAGATTTTTATTAAGGGGGGTGATGATATGGATTATACAATATTAATAGGTGGAGCAGCAGGACAAGGAATTGAAACGGTTGTGCATTTACTTGAAAGGACCATCAAGAGAAGCGGCTATAATGTTTTTACATATAAGAACTATATGTCTATGGTAAGAGGCGGTCACAACTTTATGCAGGTAAGATTTTCAGACAGACCTATAACCACTTACAAGAACAAGGTTGACATGATATTTGCCCTAACTGAAGAAAGTGTTGATATTCATAAATCAAACTTGAAGGAAAGTGGAACTATACTTGTTGATAGTGATATGTTTCCGGAGGAGGACTACTATCATCTACCATTAAACAGAACAGCAAAAGAAATTGGGAACTCTAAAATAGTTCCCACAATAGGCTTTGGTGCCATTGTTAAGTATTATGGACTTGATATGGAGATAGCTGAAAAAGCTGTTAATGAAATGTTTAAGGGGAAAGTACTAGATCTTAATCTTAAGGGTCTTAGTAGTGGTTATGAAGTAGGGGAAAATAAGTTATCTTTAGAATTAAGAAATGATGAAAATATAATACTTAATGGGAATCAAGCCCTAGCTTTAGGAGCTATAAGCGCTGGTGTAAAATACTATTGCGGATATCCTATGACACCTTCAACTAGTGTTATGAGCTATATTTCATCTAAAGCTTCAGAAATGGGAATACTAGTTGATCAAATAGAAGATGAAGTAGGAGCATTAAACATGGTTTTGGGAGCTAGTTATGCAGGGGTAAGAGCTATGACGGGTTCATCAGGTGGTGGATTTGCATTAATGACTGAAGCTATGAGCTTAGCTGGAATAACTGAAATACCAGCAGTTATTGTGAATGCTCAAAGACCAGGACCTGCTACTGGACTATCCACTAGAACTGAACAGGGAGATTTGAGATTTGTAATTCATTCTGGTCATGGTGAGTTTCCTAAAATGGTTATATCACTTCGAAATCCAGAAGATGCATTTTATCAAACAACCAGAGCTTTTAATTTAGCAGAGAAATATCAAATGCCAGTTATTCTACTGACAGAAGAATATTTGACAGATTATATGATTACAACAAAACCATTTGATTTTGATAGAGTTAAAATCCAGAGACATTTAGCCGAAAGAGCAGAAGTGGAGGAAGGAAGATATAAGAGATATAAATATACAGAAGATGGTATATCTCCAAGGATAAATCCTGGTAAGTTTGAGGATAAAATTGTATTGGTTGATAGCCACGAACACAATGAATTTGGAAACATTGATGAGTCCATAGAAACGCGAAATAAAATGATGGATAAGAGAATGAAGAAATTTGAACTACTATCTGAGGAAGTGCAAGAGCCTTGGCAAATTGGAGTTGATAATCCTGAGGTATTATTTGTTGCTTTTGGGGCTACCTATGGAGCTTTAAAAGAAGCAGTTGATGAATTGAATGATGAAAATCAAAGATTCGGAGCTTTAGTTTATGGAGATATTTGGCCCTTCCCGACAAAATTATTAAATCAGATAGGTAGTCAAGCTAAGATGATAATTACTGTTGAGCAGAATAGGACAGGTCAATTGGAAAGTCTAATAAATGAGAAAACAAAGCTAGAAATCAATAATAGAATATTGAAGTATGATGGAAGACCTCTAAATGGAGATTTTATAAAAGAGGCATATAAAAAACTCTAAGCAAAAGATTATTTAATACTATTGAGGTGTTAGTAATGGATGAAAATCACGGCAGTCCAAGATATGAAAAAATAGCTCTTGATATTGCAAATTCAATCTATAAGGGACAATACAAAGAGGGCGAGAGACTTTATGGGAGGTCCACTCTAGCAGGGACCTATAATGTGTCTCCTGAAACAATAAGACGAGCTGTTAAAATCCTTGAGGATGTTGGAGTAGTTGAATCCACTAAAGGTAGCGGTATTACTATTATTTCAAAGGATAAAGCATATAAGTATATTAATAGGTTTAAAAACATAGAAACTTTAACCACCTTCAAGGCAAAATTAATGGAACAGATCGAGAGAAAGCATGAACTTGAGAAAGAGATATTAGGGACAATAGATAGAATAGTTGAAAGAAGTTCTATTTTAAGTAATACCACTGCACTAACTCCCTTTGAGGTTGAAATAAATAATAACTGCAAAATAATTGGTAAGACAATAGGAGAAGTAAATTTTTGGCAAAATACAGGAGCTACCATTGTGGGTATTAGAAGGGGAGATAATACAATCTTATCTCCGGGTCCTTATTCTTCAATGGAACTTGGAGATAGACTTTTGATTATTGGAGAAGATGAAGTTATTGATGCAGTTAATCGATTCTTGATTGACTAATAGTATTAGGTATGAATATAGCATTTAGAATTGCAATATCTAATTATTATGCCTTACTTAATTGGAAATATCCTTTGATTAGGGTATACTAAAGACAAATAATATACATGGAGGTGTCCACTCACATGAAAATTCTTGTTCCAATAGACGGATCTGAAAATTCATTAAAGGCAATTGAAAAAGCAGTTGAACTGGGGAAGCAAAATGGTAATGCTAAAATACTACTATTAACAGTTGTTAATAGTCAAAAAGATAACCCTTATATAATCGAACAAGATTATACTTCAGAATTGAGTAAAAGAAATATTGAAAATGGAAAGCGAGTATTAGCTGAAGGGTCCAATTTAATAAGGTCTTATGAAGGTATTGTTGAAACTATGTTAAGAAACGGAGATATAGCTGAAAATATAATCGATGTGGCGGAAGACGAGGATTATGACCTGATAGTAATGGGAAGGCGTGGAATGAGCATTTCTGCTAGGTCATTGTTGGGAAGTGTATCCAATAAGGTCTTGAATTATGCAAACAAATCAGTTTTAGTAGTTAAATAATAAATGGGATATCAGCTTAATCAACTGATATCCCATTTATTATTTAACATAACTATCAAAATAACCTTGAATATATATGATTGGTGTACCCTTATCCCCGCTGCCTGATGTTAAGTCAGATAGAGATCCTATAAGATCAGTCAATCTTCTTGGAGTAGTACCTTGGGAAGCCATCTTGCCAACCAGGGAATCATCCTTATTTTTAATATAGTCTGATATTGCATTTTTTAAATCTGTACCACTTAAATGATTGAATTCGTTATCAGCAAGATACTTTAACTTTACTTCAGAAGGAGTTCCTTCTAGTCCCTTGGTGTAGGCTGGAGAAACAACGGGATCTGCTAGTTCCCAAATTTTTCCTACTGGATCTTTGAATGCACCATCACCATAAATCATCACTTCAATGGTCTTGCCTGTTAGCTCTTTGACTTTATTTTGAATACTTTCAACAATAGGTTGCCCGTCTCTTGGGAAAAGCTTTATATTATCTTCATTTGATTTATTAGAGCCCAAAAGACCATATTCTTGGTTATAACCAGTGTGATCAGTTGGAACATTCAATATGTCATCTAGACCATATATCTTTTGGCCACCATATTTTTTAAGGAGGCTTTTGGTCCTGAATCTAGTGTGGATATCACAAGCAATGACATTCTTAGTATATTCTAGAATGGTCAAGGGATTGTTAGAAAAAATTATCTCATATTCTATACCATATTCATCCATTATAGATTTATAGTATTCAATATAATCAACACCTGTAAATGGATGTTTGTTATATCCAAAATACTCTCGGAATTGACTTTCAGTTAATACATCTGTCCATGGGTTCACACCTTTAATATCAAGAACATCCATATCCACAAGATGATTACCTACTTCATCTGCTGGATAACTTAGCATCAAATAAATTTTCTTTGCACCTTTAGCAATACCTCGCAAAATAATACCAAATCTATTTCTACTTAAAATTGGGAATATCACAGCAAATTCATCCTTGCCAAATTTGGATTGTACATCCTTTGATATTGAATCAATTGAAGCGTAATTTCCCTGAGCACGTGCAACCACTGATTCAGTAACTGTAATAACGTCTTTATCATTTATTCTAAATCCCTCAGTATCTGAAGCTTTCATTAGAGTATCTACAACTATCTCAACAATATTGTCACCTTCTTTAATGATTGGGGCCCTTAATCCTCGAACTACAGTACCTACCATTCTTTCCACAGCTCATCGCTCCTTTAAAGTTATTATTTCTTTACTTTAAGTATAATTTACTTTAAGATATAAGTAAAATAAATAATAAATATACATGATATAAGTGGAGGTTATACAATGAACAAATTAGACTTATATAGAATTTTCAATCAGGTGGCCATTTCAGAAAGCTTTTCTAAAGCAGCGAGAAGCCTCTATATGAGTCAACCTGCCATAAGTCAATCAATCCTTCAACTGGAGGAAGAACTTGGAGTAAGGCTATTTACACGAACTCACAGAGGGGTATTGTTAACAAGTGAAGGTAAGCTCTTATTCCAACATGTGAATGCAGGAATAAGTTTAATAAAAAGTGGAGAACAAAAAATACATGATAGTAAGAATCTCATTGAAGGAAGACTAAAAATTGGAGTTGGAGATACTATTCTAAGATATTATCTCCTAGAGTATCTGGAAAAATATCACAGACTATATCCCCAAATTAGATTGAGAATTATAAATAGAACAACTATGGAATTAAAAGAGATGGTTAAAAGTGGAGATTTGGACATTGCAATTATTAATTTGCCAATAGAAGATAAGAGCTTGGAGATATACAAGGCAAAGCGAATTCAAGATATTTTTGTAGCGGGGAGTAGCTATAAAGGATTTACTAAGAAAAATATGGATATTAAAGATCTTGTAAATTATCCGCTTATAATGCTAGATAATAGATCTCGTTCGAGACAATATGTTGAAAGTTATTTTTTATCTATCGGGGTCAAGATTGATCCTGAAATTGAATTAGGATCCCATGATCTACTTCTTGAATTTGCCAAAGCTGGACTAGGGATTGCTAGTGTTGTGAAGGAGTATTCAATGGAGCATATAAATTCTGGTAGTATATATGAAATCAATACTAAGGGAACTATACCTCAAAGGAATATTGGCGTATGCCATTTAAAAGATGTAAGTTTATCTCCTTCCGCAAGGAAATTTTTGGATATTCTTCTAAAATCTGAGAAGATGTGATAACAGCAAATTATTGGGTATATATTTTTCAAGTATATTGAGGAGGATTATATGTCCTATAAAGATCATTTAAACAAATTAAATCTTAATAATGAAGATAGGAAGGAAATTCTTCATACTTTTAGTGACCTTCGAGATAGTATGAGTCCAAGAAGAGAAACTATGAAAATAATATTAATATATGTTTTCATTGGTTCATTGTGGATACTATTCTCTGATAGGTTACTATTTGATTCTGTGAAAGATCCTCTTATGTACAATAAACTTCAAACATATAAAGGTTGGATATATGTTTTTTTATCAGGTTTGGTGTTTTATTTTCTAATAGCTAATCGTATGTTTTTACTTAAAACTGCCACTGACAGAATTTATAAGGGTTATGAAGAGTTAGATAAATCATTTGAGGTGCTTAATATTGCTCAGAATGAACTTGAAGATAAATACAATCAACTGGAACACTATAAAAAAGCTCTAAATGATAGTCAATTAACCTATACACTTTCAATAGAAGGATCAAATGATGGTGTGTGGAGTTGGAATATTGATAGTGACGAGTACTATACATCCCTACTATTAAAACCTGAATTTGGTTTTAGTGATGAAGAAGTTAGTTCATATAATACTATGAAGAAATGGAGAGAGTTAGTTCACCCAGATGACTTAAAATATGGTACAAAAATTATGGATACCTTCGTAAATGAGGGAAATGAAATATATGAGAATATATTTAGAGTTTCAACCAAAAGTGGAGAGTTTCGATGGATATTAAGTAGAGGAAAGATTTTTAGAGATGATAGTGGTAAGGCCTTAAGATTTGCTGGATCTCATACAGATTTAACAAATCAATTTGGTTTACAGGAATCTTTAAGAAAGGAAAAGGAACTTGTTAATAGTATTGCAAATGATTCTCCAACATTAATAATTGTCTGTGATAAGGATGGTATAATAACAAAATTTAATCAATTTGCAGAAAGAATACTGGAATATAAAGGAATAGATATAGTTGGGACTAATATTGTTGATTTTTTATTACCCTTTGGAGATAAAAATAAAATAGATAATATCATAAATGATTTGTTAGATGGTAAAATTATGAGTAGTATGGAAATTACTGTTAGAAATCGAGAAAAAAAAGAGATTACACTTCTTTGGAACAACAGTTTTCTTCATGATAAAGAAAATAATATAGAAGGATTTGTATTTATAGGCGTTGATATTACAGAACGTAAATTAATGGAAGAAGAGTTGGAAAAATTAGCTTACTATGATAATTTGACTAAGCTACCAAATCGAGAAAAATTTAAACATGACTTCTTAGAATCAGTAAACAGTCTTCAAAAAGAGTCTTTATTGGGAGTATCTTATATAGATATAGATAATTTTAAACTAGTAAATGATACCATGGGTCATGATGCAGGCGATGATTTACTATTATTTATTACAGATGGAATTAAAAATATAATTGGAGATACTGCAAATCTTTATAGATTCGGTGGGGACGAGTTCGTCTTGTTATTTGATAAGAATAGTAGCATTGAAAATATAAATCAAATAATGGATATAATTATAGAATCCATAAGAAAACCATGGGATTATGAAGATAATGAATTCGTTGTTTCAGCCAGTGCTGGTTTAGCTCTCTATCCTGAGCATGGTGATAATTTTGAAACTATAATGAGAAATGCAGATACTGCTCTTGCTTATGCCAAGGAAAGTGGTAAAAATAAATATTTAATATATAATAATCTAATGAGACTTAAAACTTTGGAATTTATGCAATTAAGCAATGATTTAAGAAATGCTAGTTTGAATGATCAGTTTATATTGGTATATCAACCACAAGTTGATCTTAAAAATAATAAGATAATAGGAGTGGAGGCTTTAATTAGATGGCAACACCCTCTTAAGGGTATTATTTCACCTGTTGATTTCATTCCATTTGCAGAGGAAACAGGACAAATAGAATTAATTGATGAGTGGGTCATAAAATCATCGCATGAACAATTAAAAATATGGGAAAATGAGGGAATAATAAATTTAAAATTAGCAATTAATATATCTGGGAAAATGATAAGCCGCAATAAATGGGTTGATAGGATTAAAACCTGTTACCTGGATGAAAAAGGGGGAAGTAGTGTAACATTTGAAATCACAGAAACAGCTATAATTAACGATATAGATGGAATATTAGAAACTCTAAAAGAGATAAAGGAATTAGGTGTTAGGATAGCTTTGGATGATTTTGGAACAGGGTATTCTTCCTTAACATATCTCCAGAAATTACCTATAGATATAATAAAATTAGATAGAGAATTCATTTGGTCAATTGGTTCTGAAAATGATAAATCTCCTATAATAAAGACAGTTATTAAACTTGCCCATGACTTAAATATTAAAGTTGTTGCAGAAGGTGTGGAGACATTAGAACAGTTGGAGTTTTTGAAGAAAGCGAATTGTGATTATGCACAAGGATACTATTTTAGCAAACCTTTAAGTGTAGGGGAAATAACTAAGTTACTAAAATATAATGAATTATAAGAGCTAAGATTATGTGGTCGAAGCTCTTTTTTACTATGAATTACATATTGAAATAAATTTTATTTTTATTGTGGTTAGAACACATATCGAAATGGGTATGATTTTGTAGTAATTACAAAAGGAGGGTATGATATGGGACTTTATGAACAACTAAGTCTAGCACTGAAGGAAGAGAATAGAGGTTTAGCTATGGAGTTATGTCTAACAGCTCTTGATGAAAAGACAATATCAATTATGGATCTGTACCAAGATATACTAAGCCCAGCGCTAAATAGTATAATTCAAGAGTATGATGGAGATGAGGACAACTTAATATGGAAAGAACATGTTAGAAGTGGAATTATCAGGGGGATAATTGAAGCTTCCTATCCTTTCGTATTAAAAGAAGCAGCTGAAATAGGTAGGGAAATGAAAGAAAGTGTTATTGTAATGTGTCCAAGATATGAAGAGCATGAGATTGGAGCTAGGATGGTTTCTGATTTTTACACAATTGCTGGTTACAAAAGTACTTTCATAGGAGCAAACACTCCAGAGAAAACTATTCTCAAGGCTATAGAGACCATAAGGCCTGGGATTATTTCCATAAGTGTTACAAACTATTATAATTTGGTTGCTCTTAAAAAAACAATTGATGAAATAAAAAATAATTTTAATTACCCTATTAAATTTGTTGTGGGTGGTTATGCTTTTAACAAAAACATTAATGCATATAAGGAAGTTGGAGCTGATATACAATTAAAGAGTTTTAAAGATGTTCTAGACTTGGATAAAGGGGTTGAAAATAGTGAGACTAGCATTTAAGATAGCTACGCAGTTTTTAAAGAATAATAAGGGTCAAACTATACTTATACTTCTTGGGATTACAATAGGGATATCAGTACAGATTTTTATTGGTTCTCTAATCGATGGACTTCAACTTAGTCTTGTTGATAAGACGATAGGAAGTTCTTCACACATTACAATATCCCCGTCTGGGAAAGAGAATTACTTTGAAGATAAGGATGATGTGGTATCCTTAATAAGATCTGATGAAAGATTTACCCAAGTATCAACAAGCCTTGATGCTGCAGGATTTTTACTATATGAGGAAGAGACTTATTCACTATTGACAAGAGGATTTAATTTTGATGATGCCAATGGAATTTACAAATTTGACGAAAGAATTGTGAATGGAAGATTACCAAGTGGTGAATCAGAAGTTGCACTTGGGATAGGACTTGTAGAGGAACTGGGATTAGAAATCGGTGATAACCTAGATTTTATTATACCAGAATTGGCCTTAGAAAAGGTAGAGTTAGTTGGTGTGTTTGATTTAAGAATAGCAAGTTTAAATAAGTCCTGGATGATTACAGAACTTTCAACTGCTCAAAACTTATTTCAAAGGGATAAGGAAATATCATCAATAGAGACACAAATTAAAGAAGTGTTTGATGCAGACTTAATTGCAGAAGAATTAGAATCAACCTTGGATTCTTTCCTGAAAATCGATAATTGGAAGGCTCAAAATGAAGAGCTTCTTTCTGGTTTAACTGGTCAGTCAGCTTCAAGTTACATGATCCAAGTATTTGTTCTACTAGCAGTATTACTTGGAATTAGTTCAGTATTGGCTATTTCTGTAGTTCAAAAATCGAGACAATTAGGTATATTAAAAGCAATGGGCATAAAAAACAAGACAGCAAGTCAAATATTTCTATTCCAAGGTCTTATTCTTGGAATAATAGGTGGAATATTAGGCACAGGTTTAGGAATCGGCCTAACTTATGTTTTTTCAGTATTTGTTACTAATCCTGATGGAACACCATTGGTACCCTTTTACCTAGACTATGGTTTTGTAGCATTTTCTGTTGCTATAGCAATTATTGCAGCCATGATAGCAGCCTTTATACCAGCTAGAAAGTCATCAAAATTAAATCCAATAGAGGTGATTAGAAATGGCTAATGTATTAGAATTGAGAAAAATAAATAAAATTTATGGCGAAAAAATAAAGACACAAGTTCTATTTGATGTCGATCTAGGTTTTGAAGAATCTAGTTTTAATTCGATCATTGGAGCTTCAGGTAGTGGTAAGTCCACCCTTATGAATATTATGGGAACTCTTGACAAACCAACAAGTGGAGATGTTTTGATTGATGGCAAAAGCACTAAAGATATGTCTGCTAATCAGTTATCAGCTTTCAGGAATGAGACAATTGGATTTATCTTTCAGTTTCACTACCTTCTACCAGAATTTAGTGTATTAGACAATATTTTGATACCTTATGAGATAAAACATGGCAAGGTGAATCAAGAAGCCATTAAGAGGGCCAATGATTTGATTGAAATAGTAGGATTGACTAAGGTGAGAAAAAACAAGGCAACTGATATATCTGGAGGGCAACAGCAAAGAGCGGCTATAGCCAGAGCATTAATAAATTCACCAAGGATAATACTTGGAGATGAGCCCACAGGTAATCTGGATTCAGAGACAACAGAAAGTGTGTATGATATGCTAAAACAAATTAATAATGAATTTAAATCAACCTTTATCGTAATAACACACGACAAGAGAATCGCAGAAAGAGCAGATAGAATTATTGAAATCAAAGATGGAAAGATAAATATGGATATAAGATCTTAAAATATACCCCCCTGTTTAAGGATAGAGTAGGGGGGTATATAAAAAAAATATATCTCGATTTAGAGATAATTAATGGAGGTGTAAACTTGGAAGATAGATCCTTAAAACTTTTAGTAGTATTACTAAAAGCATCACAGACTATTAATAATAAAGTAAAAAAAGATATGTTAAATTATGGAGTAAATCCAACTGAATTTGCAGTTATGGAGCTTCTTTATAGTAAGGGAAGACAGCCTATCCAGCAAATAGGAAATAAGATATTACTGGCAAGTTCCAGTACTACTTATGTTATAGATAAATTAGTTGAAAAGGGATTTGTTACAAGGAATAGTTGTCTAGAGGACAAGAGGATTACTTTTGCAGATTTAAGTAATAAGGGAATTGAATTTATGGAAGAATCATTTCCAAAACATAGAATAGCAATAAACGAATTATTTGATCATTTAAGTGAAGTTGAGAAGGAACAATCCATTGAATTGATTAAGAAGATTGGATTAGGAAGATAAATTTTAAATTAATATCTCGAATTAGAGATAAAATAGGAGGAGATTTATAATGATAAAAACAAAAGGAATACATCATATAACTGCAATTTCAGGACATCCACAAGAGAATATGGATTTTTATGGAAAAGTATTGGGACTAAGATTTATAAAGAAAACAGTAAATTTTGATGATCCAAACACTTATCACTTTTATTTTGGTGATGATATGGCGAATCCTGGAACTATAATAACTTTTTTTCCCTTTGCCAATGGCAGAAAGGGTAGAATTGGAGATGGTCAGGTAGGTAGGACCACATATATAATACCAAAAGGAAGTATGGAGTTTTGGGAAAAAAGACTGAAGGAGTATGCTGTTGAATATGAAAAGATTGAACGTTTTTCAGAAAACTACCTATCCTTAAATGATACACATGGATTAAAGATTGAATTGGTAGAAAGAGAAATTAAGGATAAAAACAATTGGGAAGTCTTTGGCATATCAAAGAATGAAGCAATCGCTGGATTTGCAGGGGTTGTATTATTATCGTACTTTCCAGAAAAGACAGCTGAAATGTTAGTAGACTTATTTGGTTACAAGGAGATTAAGAAAGAAAAAGACTATATTAGACTTTTATCTGATGGGGACATTGGTAATGTTGTGGATATAAAATTGAGTACTAGTGGAGGAGGGATTACTTCAGTGGGGACAGTCCATCACATTGCCCTTAGAACTAAGGATGATATTGAACAGTTAAAATTTCAAGACTTATTAAAAGATAAAGGATATGCAGTAACTGAAGTTAGAGATAGAAATTACTTCAAGTCAATATATTTTAGAGATAAAGGTGGAATACTATTTGAAATAGCAACTGATGGACCAGGATTTACCATCGATGAAGATATAGACAAACTGGGAAGAGAATTAAAATTACCAAAAGAGTATGAGAGACTAAGAAGCAAATTAGAGGATACACTTATACCTGTGGATTTGGAGGTTTAAAATGGAGCATATATTTATTGAAGGAGAAAAAAACAAGCCAGTTTTAATATTGTTTCATGGAACGGGAGGTAATGAGAGTAGTTTAGTAGGTTTAGGCAAGGAAATTTCATCTTCCTCGTCAATTTTAGGAATTCGTGGGAATGTTAAAGAGAATGGAATGAATAGGTACTTTAAAAGGCTAGGAGAAGGAGTATTTGATGAAGAGGATCTTATCCTTAGAACCCATGAGATCTATAATTTCCTGATTTATGCTTCAGATAAGTATTCTTTTGATCTAGAAAGTTCAATTGCTATAGGCTATTCAAATGGAGCCAATATTATTGGGAGCTTGTTATATATTAAAGGAAAAATATTTTCTGGAGTATCACTTCATCATCCCATGGTACCTTTTAGGGGGAAGAAGCCCAAGGACTTAAGTGGGGTTAAAGTATTTATAGGGGCGGGGAGAAATGATAATATCACACCAATGAGTGAGGCTATAAATCTAGAGAAGGATTTAATTAATTCCCATGCCAAAGTTACTATGAATTGGGAGGATAATGGACACCAATTGACTATTAGTGAAATTAAAGCAGCAAAAAAATGGTTTAAAGAAGAGATTCTGTAACTTGTTAGAAGTAAATAATAGTGTTAATATACCTCTTAAGAGGTGAAGTTATGAATTTTAGAAGAAAATTTTTTAAGATGTTAGGAGGCTTACTTATTATAGGTCTCCTTTACATGTCTACTATACATTTAATGATTAAATTAGCTGAAAATGAGGAAACAATTAGTAATGCTGATTTTTTAGTGGTTTTAGGGGCGAGATTATATGGAGATTATCCATCTCCTGCTTTAAGGGAGAGATTGGATTCTGCATTGGTATACTTGAATAATAATTCTAGTACAAGAGTAATTGTAACAGGAGGTAAAGGCGCTGATGAATTAATACCAGAGGCACTAGCAATGAGGGATTACTTAGTTGCGGGGGGGATTGATCAATCTAGAATTATTATGGAAGATAAATCAACAAGCACATTTGAGAATTTAGCATTAACTAAGGAACTAATATCAAATCTAGGCGAAGTTGATCCAACAATTGTAATTGTATCTAATAAATTTCATCTTTTTAGAGCGAGGTTATTAGCAAGAAGAGTAGGGATAGAACCTGGACTATTAGGTGCTGAAATACCACCGACTATAGTAATGTCTTCGTATTTAAGAGAGTATTTAGCTGTTGCAAAATCAATAATATTTGATTTCTAGAACTATTTAATGGAGGTGTGAAAATGCTTAATAAAAGAGTCAAGGTACTTGTCGATCTGAAAATATTTGAAGGAGATTATATTTTATATTGGATGCAACATAGTCAAAGAATTTATTATAATCACGCCTTGGATCATGCAATAGGTATTTCAAATAGGCTTAAAAAGCCACTTCTAGTTATTTTCGTTCTAAACGAAGAATTCCCAAATTCAAATATGAGACATTTTTATTTCATGCTTGAAGGACTAAATGAAGTTGAAAAGGGACTTAAAGACATGGGGATAAAGTTTTTGATCTTAAAAGGAAATCCTGTAAATAGAGTAGTTGAGACAGCTAAGGAATCATCTGTAGTAATAACAGATCGAGGTTACACTAAGGTAGAGAAAGATTGGAGAGAAAGAATATCAAATAATCTTGACAAGAGATTTATTCAAGTAGAAACAGATGTTATTATACCAGTTGAAGAATTATCAAACAAGAAAGAGTATTCAGCTGCCACTATTAGAAGAAAAATAAATTTAATGCTTAATGATTATCTTGAAGAACTACATATGGAGGCATATATAAACAAAAGTATAATAGATCTGGAAAGTGAAGTTGATATAAGCAATGTAGAAAGTATTATAGAGGAATTAAAAATAGATAAAGGTGTAAGTAAATCGAAGATCCACATTGGAGGGTACTCAAAAGCTAAAGAAAACTTAAATGATTTTATAAGTAATAAACTTACAGATTATAATCAATTTAAAAATGATCCTTCCAAAGATATTTTATCTAATTTAAGCCCATATTTACATTTTGGGCAAATTTCTCCATTGGAAATAGTACTTGAACTAAGAGAAGTTGCTGCTAATGTGAAGGATGGATTTTTAGATGAGTTAATAGTAAGAAGAGAGTTAAGCTATAATTTTACGACATATAATGAAAATTATGATAATCCAGCATGCTTGCCACAGTGGGCAATTAATTCATTGACAACTCATAGTGAAGACAAAAGAGAGTATAACTATTCTTTAGAAGAACTTGAGTTGGGTAAAACCCATGATAGGTATTGGAATGCAGCTCAGAAGGAGATTGTTATTACAGGCAAAATGAATGGATACATGAGGATGTATTGGGGTAAGAAGGTAATAGAGTGGACATCAACTCATGAGCTAGCCTATGAATACTTACTTTACTTAAACGATAAATATTCACTGGATGGAAGAGATCCTAACGGATATGCTGGTATAGCATGGGTATTTGGCAAGCACGATAGGCCATGGATGGAGAGAAAAATTTTTGGTAAAATAAGGTATATGAATGATAAGGGTCTAGAAAGGAAGTTTGATATGATTGCTTATTTAAATAAGGTCAAGCTATTGGAGGAAAACAATGAATAATAAGGATAAGATAAACTTAAGAAAGCTTAGAAGCGTAACAAATGAAATAGAACTTGGAATGATAAAGGAAATATTGGAGGATAACAATATTCCATATATATTAAAAGATAAGGGATCAGGAGCCTATATGAGGATAATTACTGGTTCATCACCTTTTAGTACAGAGATAATGGTGGAAGAGTCAGAATTTGATAAAGCTAATAAAATCCTTGAATCCATAAGTATTTAATTTTGCATGAGTTTACAAAATTATGAAATATGAGTATAATATACTTAATATCTACGATGAGGAAGAGTAGTAGCTAATTCTGTATTCAAAAGAGAGCTGATGGTGGTGAGAATCAGTGGATACAATTAGTGAATGGACTTCTGAGATTTGTCTGAATAAATAGGACAAGGGATTCCTCCCTTAAAAGGATATAAGCAGGCATTTATGCAAAAAGAGTGGTACCGCGGATAACCCTTCGTCTCTTTAATTAGAGAAGAAGGGTTTTTTATATGGAAAGGATGATGAAAATGGAGAAGAAAATTGTATTTAGTGGTGTTCAACCATCTGGAGCATTGACATTAGGGAACTATATAGGTGCTTTAAGAAACTTTGTAGAGTTGCAGGATGAGTACGATTGCAATTATTGTATTGTAGACCTTCATGCTATAACAGTACCTCAAGTGCCAAAAGATTTAAGAAACCACACTCTCGATGTGTTGGCAATGTATTTAGCATGTGGTATTGACCCAGAAAAATCAACTATATTTATTCAGTCCCATGTACCTGCGCATACAGAATTAACATGGGTATTAAACACAATCACCTATATGGGTCAGCTAAATAGAATGACACAGTATAAGGAGAAATCAAAAAAATCAGAAGAAAATCTAAATGCTGGACTTTTCTCCTATCCTGTTCTGATGGCTGCTGACATCCTCCTATATCAGGCTGATTTCGTTCCGGTAGGAGACGATCAAAAACAACATTTGGAGCTTGCAAGGGACCTTGCAGTTAGATTTAACAATAAATATAGTGATACATTTGTAGTGCCCGAGCCATTAATAAAAGAGTTTGGTGCAAGGATAATGAGTATGCAAGATCCAACAGCTAAAATGAGTAAGTCTGATCAAGATAAAAATGCATTTATCCTTCTCATGGATGATGAAGATACCATTAGAAGGAAAGTAAAAAGAGCAGTTACTGATTCAATAGGAAAGGTTAGTTATACAGATAACCAACCTGGACTTAAAAACTTAATCAACATTTATTCAGTACTCTCAGGTATAGGTACAGAAGAAATAATTGAAATGTATAAAGAACTGGGATATGGTGAATTCAAGGCTGATTTGGCAGAGGTTATAATCCAGGCTTTAAAACCTATACAAGACAAGTATAAGAGTATAAGAAATAATAAGGAGTACTTAGAGAGTGTATATAGAGAAGGTGCTCTAAGGGCTGAGAATAAAGCTAAAAAAACCTTAAGAAAGGTTTATAAAAAGGTTGGTTTCATACCTAGAGGTTAAAGAAAGGGGATTGTCATGACTTTAAAAGAGGATGCTTTAAAACTACACAGAGATCTAAAGGGAAAACTAAGCGTTAATAGTAAGGTGGAAATTAAAAATAAGGATATGTTGAGTCTAGCATATACACCAGGTGTTGCTGAACCCTGCAAGGAGATACATGAAAGTAGGGAATTAGTATACGAATACACTTCAAAGGGAAATCTGGTTGCAGTAGTAAGTGATGGAACAGCTGTACTAGGCCTAGGAGATATTGGTCCATATGCAGCATTGCCAGTAATGGAAGGAAAGGCAGCTCTTTTTAAAGAATTTGCTGATGTGGATGCTTTCCCTATTTGTTTAAATACTAAAGATACTGAAGAAATTATAAGAACAGTGAAATTGTTAGAACCTACATTCGGAGGAATAAATCTAGAAGATATATCTGCACCAAGATGCTTTGAAATAGAAGCTCGATTGAAGGAAGAATTGGATATCCCAGTTTTTCATGATGATCAACATGGGACAGCCATTGTTGTATTAGCTGGATTAATTAATGCGGTTAAACTAAAGAATGTTTCCTTTTCTGATTTAAAAGTTGTGATTAATGGATCTGGAGCAGCTGGAATTGCCATTGCTAAAATGATATTAGGTATGGGAGTAAAAGATTTATTGTTATTAGACTCAAAAGGAATAATTAGTAAAAATAGAATAGGTAGCATGAACTGGATAAAAGAGGAAATGGCTACCTTGTCTAATAAATTTAATATAGATGGAGACTTGGAAATAGCCTTGAAAAATTCAGATGTTTTCATCGGTGTATCAAAGGGAAATGTTGTAACAGCTGAAATGGTTAAACAGATGAATAAGAATAGTATTATATTTGCTATGGCAAATCCAATTCCAGAAATAGATCCAGATCTAGCAAAAAACTCCGGAGCTTTGGTAGTTGGAACAGGCAGATCAGATTATCCAAATCAAGTAAATAACGTTCTTGCATTTCCTGGAGTTTTTAAAGGAGCATTAAAATCAAAAGCAAAGTGCATAAATGAAAATATGAAGTTAGCAGCTGCTTATGCTATAGCTGAATTAATATCAAATGAAGATCTAAATGCAGATTATATAATACCAAACCCATTTGATTTGAGGGTTGTAGAGAGAGTAACAGGAGCTGTAGCAAAGGCAGCGATAGATTCAGGTGTCTGCAGAAGTTAACAAAGTTGTTCATAAGTGTTGAAAAGTGGGTATATAAGACAAAAGTGTAAAAACGATTATTTAAGTCACATACTTATGGAGAGCCCAGATGACTTTACCAAACATCATTACTATTTTTAGGATTGTACTCATACCAGTTTTTCTAATTGTTTTTTATTCCCAATTGGAAAACAGAATACTAATTGCTGGATTAATCTTCATGGTAGCTGGAGTATCCGATGTCTTGGATGGATATATTGCCAGAAGATATAATTTGATGAGTAAATTAGGAGCTTTACTAGATCCATTTGCAGACAAGTTGATGAGCTTTACTGTGCTCATAACATTTACCTCCATTGGCTTGATACCAATATGGATATTGATACCTATGGTGATTAAGGAAATTGTTATGATTATCGGAGGTGCAATCCTTTATTTAAGGCATAGAAAGTCTGTTATCCCAGCCAATCGATACGGTAAGATTGCAACATTTTCATTGTATGCAGCTATATTAAGTATTATATTCAAGCTACCTGTTTTACTTTCTGTTGTACTCTTATCCATAACATTGGTACTAAACCTTATTGCCTTTGTAAATTATTTAGGTATAGTTAGAAAATTACTATCTGATGAAAAACTTAACATTGACAAATAAGGCATTTATCGACTATAATAGGGTCAATTATACATAGCAATGAGAAAGAGGAGTAGTATCTTAGAACTTAAAGAGAGCAAATCCTAGGCTGTGAGATTTGTAGTTTCGAGGGTATGAAGGTAGCTTTTGAGCTTTTAAGCTGAAAGTAAGTAGGCTTGAACGAAGATCTACGTTACAGATACTAAGTGCCATGATATTATCATGGAATTAAGGTGGTACCGCGAACCCTTCGTCCTTTTATTGGATGAAGGGTCTTTTTATTTCATAAGGAGGGATATTGATGCTAGAAAATTTACCAAAGAATTATGATCCTAAAGATTTTGAGGATAGGCTGTACTCATTTTGGAATGAGAATGGATACTTCACTCCAGAAGTAAATAAGGATAAAAAGCCTTATACGATTATGATGCCGCCCCCAAATGTAACAGGAAGCCTTCATATGGGTCATGCATTAAATAATACAATTCAAGACATATTGATTCGATGGAAAAGGATGGAAGGTTATGAAGCTCTTTGGCTGCCAGGCACAGATCATGCAAGCATATCAACAGAGGTTAAGGTAGTTGAGAAGTTAAAAAATGAAGGTAGATCAAAAGAAGAATTAGGTAGAGAAGCCTTTATAGAAGAAGCATGGGAATGGACACACCTGTATGGTGGAACTATTAAGAATCAATTGAAGAAACTAGGCGTTTCATGTGACTGGTCAAGGGATAGATTTACACTTGATGATATGTTAAGCAATGCAGTTGAAGAAGTATTCATTAGATTATATGAGAAAGACTTAATATATCGAGGGGACAGGATAATCAATTGGTGTCCAAGTTGTCACACAGCTATTTCCGATGCTGAGGTTGATCACGAGGACTCTCATGGCCATTTGTGGCATATAAGATATCCTATCAAGGATAGTGAGGAAGGTATTGTTATAGCGACTACAAGACCGGAGACAATGCTAGGAGATTTGGCTGTTGCTGTACACCCAGAAGATGAAAGATACACTCATTTAGTTGGTAAAACAGTTATTTTACCATTAAGTGGACGAGAAATTCCAATCATAGCTGATAGCTATGTTGAGATGGAGTTTGGTACTGGAGCTCTTAAGATAACACCATCTCACGACCCAAATGACTTTGAAGTTGGTGAAAGGCATAAGTTAGGTCAGTTTATTGTCATAAATGAAGATGGATATATTAATGATAATGGAGGAGAGTTTGCTGGCCTAGAGAGATTTGAAGCCAGGAGAATTGTAGCTGATAAACTTAAAGAAGAAGGTTTTCTTGCTGAAGTAAAGGAACATGATAATGCAGTTGGACACTGTGAAAGATGCAAGACAATTATCGAACCATTGATTTCTAAGCAATGGTTTGTAAAAATGGAGCCTTTGGCAAGACCATCCCTGGAAGCATATTATAAGGGAGAAGTAAATTTTATTCCAGAAAGATTTGGGAAAATATATGTACATTGGTTAGAAAACATCAAGGATTGGTGTATTTCAAGACAATTATGGTGGGGACATAGACTTCCTGTTTATTATTGTGATGAGTGCAATGAAATTATGGTATCTAAAGAACCAGTAGACCATTGCTCTAAATGTAATAGCACAAATATAAGACAAGAGACAGACACTTTGGATACTTGGTTCTCATCTGCTTTATGGCCATTTTCAACATTAGGTTGGCCAGAAAAAACTGAAGATCTTGAATATTTCTTCCCAACGGATGTATTGGTTACTGGATATGACATAATTTTCTTCTGGGTTATAAGAATGATATTCTCAAGTATAGAACATATGGGAGAAGTACCATTTAAAGATGTATTTTTAACTGGATTAGTTAGAGATTCTCAGGGAAGAAAAATGAGTAAATCCTTGGGTAACGGTATTGATCCACTAGAGCTTATTCAGCAATATGGAGCAGATGCACTAAGATTTACTCTAGTAACTGGAAATACTCCGGGTAATGATATGAGGTTTTATACTGAGAGAGTAGAGGCAAGTAGGAACTTTGCTAATAAGTTATGGAATGCAACTAGATTTGTATTGATGAATTTAGATGAGGATGTTACAAATCCATCCCTTGATGATATAGATCTTGAGGATGAGGACAAATGGATATTATCTAGACTTAATAGTCTTAAGAAGGAAGTAAAATCCAATCTAGATAAGTATGAGCTTGGTTTAGCAGCTCAAAAAGTTTATGAGTTCATATGGGAAGATTACTGTGACTGGTATATAGAAATGGTTAAAACAAGACTTTATGGTGATGAGATTGAACTTAAGAAATCTGCGCAAAATGTACTCGTAGTTGTTTTGAAGGATACACTAAAATTATTACATCCATTTATGCCATTCATAACAGAAGAGATTTATCAGCATCTACCTGGTGTTGATAAGGCTTTAATAGTAGAGGATTGGCCTATAGAAGATGCTTCCTTAGATTTTGTAAAATCTGAAAAAGCTATTGAGTTCATAAAATCAGCAATAAAGGGAATTAGAAATGCTAGAGCAGAGATGAACATTGCACCATCTAAGAAGGCTAGTTTAATATTTGTAACAGATAAAGAAGATTTAAAGGCAGTTATAAAAGATGGCACTAAGAAGTTTATAACTCTAGCAAGTGCTGATAGTATTTTATTTAAAAATGACAAGACATCCCTTGGGGATGACAATATTTCAATTGTACTAGAAGGATGTGAAATATTTATCCCTCTTAAAGAACTAATTGATTTCGAAAAGGAAATTGAGAGATTAGAAAAAGAAAAATCTAAGTACATTGATGAAATAAGCAGAGTTGAAAATAAACTTTCAAATCAAGGATTCCTAGCTAAGGCACCTGCAAAACTAGTAGATGAAGAAAAGGCAAAGAAGGAAAAATATACTGAGATGTTAAGTAATGTTGTGGAAAGATTAGAGTCTCTGAAAAAAGCATAATAGGAGAGTGTACGATGAATTATGACCAGGCATTAGCCTATATAAATGATAAGGATAAATACGGTTCTAGATTAGGATTATCTTCTGTAAGAATGCTATTAGAAAATTTAGGGAATCCACATAAGGGATTGAAATACCTTCATGTTGGAGGTACTAATGGTAAAGGATCAACCTCAGCATATTTGGCTAGTATACTTGAAGAAGGAGGGTATAAAGTTGGTCTTTATACCTCCCCATACCTTGAAAAGTTCACTGAAAGGATTCAGATCAATGGCATGGACATTCCCGAAGATGATCTTGGAAGAATTACAGAAATTGTTAAGAAAGCAGCAGATAAAATGGTTCTTTCTGGTATAGAACACCCAACCACATTTGAAATAGTAACAGCTATAGCATTTGTTTATTATCAGGAAGAGAATGTTGATTATGTAGTTCTTGAAGTTGGTTTGGGAGGAAGATTTGATTCAACAAATATTATTGAAGAATCATTGTCTTCAATAATTACAACAATTGATTATGATCATACTGAAGTTCTAGGGAACACCTTAGGAGAAATTGCATATCAAAAGGCTGGAATCATCAAGAAAAATGGACTTGTGATCTCATATCCTCAGCAAGAAGAGGCTGAAAATGTTATAAAGGATGTATCTGATGACTTTGGGGCCGAATTTATTAAGGTGAATGTGGAGAATATAGTTATCAAAGAAGAGACATATAAGGGTAGTACTTTTGATTTTTCATATGGAGACTTTAAATTTGAGGACTTGTTTATAGGGATGCTTGGGGAGTATCAAATCTATAATGCAGCTACAGCTCTTACAACTATATTAGAACTTAGAAATAGAGGAAGTGTAAATTTATCAGATTCTAATATCTATGATGGTCTAAAGAAGACCTTATGGAAGGGAAGGCTGGAAGTTTTAAGAGAGGAACCTATATTTTTAATTGATGGTGCTCATAATCTTCAAGGGGTCAGTCACTTAGCAAGAGCAGTAAAATTATTTAAATACAATAAACTAATAATTGGGATGGGTGTTCTAAAGGATAAGGATTATACTCACATGATTGAAACTTTAGTACCCTTGGCTGATATTGTAATTGTAACTGAAGTTAACATGCCCAGAAAACTCAAGGCAGAAATACTGGGGGAAGAGGTCTTAAAATTTTGCGAAAATGTCATAGTGGAACCTAATGTAGGAGAAGCTGTTAAGAAGGCTATTATAATGGCAGAAAAAGGAGATATGATCCTGTTTGGAGGATCCTTATATCTAATAGGAGAAGTAAGAACAAAAGCTAATCTACTATTTTCATAGTAGATTAGCTTTTGATAAATAGGTCTAAGATTGATTTGTAATAGTGATCAGGAGATTCCTCCCAAAGTTGACACAAGGAATCTGCTTGAGACTTATTTGGAACACTAATATAGAGACTAAATATGGTGTCGCTATTCTCAACAATTTTAAGATTTACATTGTATTCACCATTATTCTTTAAGTAATATGTTCCATCTATTTTAGTATTCTTATTTTCTATATCATTAATGTTAAAGTATTTATTAGCATTTAATACTATATCCTTTGGAATCTTAGATGTGAAATGTTCCAAAGCTTGTTTTGAGTTGTCGTTTAATTGATAACAAGTATTTCCATCATGATTAATTAGGTTCAACATTTTAGATCCCATCAATTCAGAAAGGTACTGTTGTATTATAAAGTAATTAGTATCACTTATGGTCATGATTACTTCAGTTAATTTTTCTTTTGTTAATAAGTCAGGAGAAACATTTATTGTATATAGGATTATTAATTTATTGAGAGCTACATCTTCAGTTTGATTCTGAAACATTAAACCACTCCTTCCATCATTACTGAATTATAACACACTATTATAATAAGTGAATAGTAACTGTTAGAAATTATATGTTGAAGCGAGAGTATATAGGGTATTAATAAAACTAATAATCTATGAAAAAATTGTAAGGATGCGATAATTAATGGATACAAAAATTATAATTAGTGTTATAATACTAATAATTCTGGTTAGCTTCCAGTATACTTTAAACTTACTTTTGAAAGAACTTAAAGAAATAAAAGAAATACTAAAGAAAAGATATAGATAGAAGGGAGAGGCTATTTTGATCGAGAACAAGAAAGAGAAGGTACTTTACTCCAGAGAAGATATAGATTCAAGAGTAAAGGAAATGGGGAAGGAACTCAGTGAGATTTATAGAAATAAAGAATTAGTGATAGTTTCTTTATTAAGAGGAAGTTTTATTTTTACAGCAGATTTAGTTAGAGAACTTGATATTCCTGTTGAAATAGAATTTATGACAACTGCAAGTTATGGGAATGAAGAGGTTTCTTCTGGAGATGTTAAAATCCTTCAAGATATTAGAGGTAGTTTGGAAGGTAAGGAAGTTTTAATTGTTGATGACATAATTGATTCTGGACATACAATATCAAGAGTTATCAAGCACTTAGAGGGTAAAAAACCAGATTCTATAAAGGTTTGTGTGATGCTAGATAAACCAAGTAGAAGGCAGGTTGATCTAGAACCAGATTATGTTGGTTATGTAATTCCAGATGTTTTCATTGTAGGATACGGTTTAAACTATGGAGAGTACTTTAGAAATATTCCTTATATATTTACCTTTGAATAAACCTACAGATGTCTGTAGGTATATTTCTTGAGAGGATTGATAGTGATGAGAATAAATTCCTTACCATCGGTTAATGAAGCTAATGTATTGTATCTAGTACTGGGATTAGGTCTATTTTTTATCGGTTCAATAGCACAGAGTATAGAACTTTACTCAGGATTACTAATAACAGAATATGTGCTGATTTTAATACCTAATATATTATATTTGAAATTTAGAGGCTACTCACTTAAAAATGTACTAAGACTGAACAAAATAAGTATAAAGCAGGTTATATTTACATTTTTTATAATAATTTTTGCATATCCCATTGCTGTGTTTTTAAATTATATAGTAATGGTTATGGTGGGAACTGTAAGCACTTCAATTCCTACGGGAGTACCTATCCCTGGCAACTTAAATGAGTTACTAATTGGGTATTTTGTAATAGCAATAACACCTGGTATTTGTGAAGAGGTAATGTTTAGGGGAACCTTGCAAAGAGCTTACACTAGTTTGGGGGTAAAAAAAGGATTAATAATATCATCGATTTTATTTGGAATATTTCATTTTAATATATTTAATTTAGTTGGACCGGCTTTTTTAGGCTTAATACTTGGTATTTTACTACTTAAGAGTAATAGTATTTTTACAAGTATCCTGGGGCATGTTTTTAACAATGCTATTGCCTTAACTCTTGGATATTATTTAACTCAGGTTACTGATAATCTAGATCAAATAGTAGATCAAGGTCCTGTAATACCAGATGGAATACAGTTTATAGCAACACTTGTTATCCTAGGTGGATTTGCAGTTTTCTCTTCCATTATGTTACTCCTCTTAATAAAAAAGTTTCCAAAAACAGAGGAGAGTATTATAGAGGAAGAATTGGTTGATGAAGAAATTGTTGAAAGTGAAGAAATCTATACTGGAGAAGATAAGAGGATAACTTGGCTACCTGTTTATGTAATTCTTGCAGTATTTATATATACAAATTACAAATTTTTGTTTTTATAAAAGGAGTAAAATATGAGTAGTTATGAGAGATTTGCATATATATATGATGAGCTTATGAATGATTTTGATTACGTGAACTGGGCTAAGTATATAAATGAAATTATTACCAAGGAGAACAGAGTGGTTAAGAATGTACTTGAAATGGCTTGTGGTACAGGCAGCTTAACCAAAGAACTTTTAAAGAGTGGCTATAATGTTGACGCTTTCGACCTTTCTGTGGATATGCTAGCAATCGCTTGGGATAAATTAAAGTCTCACAAAAATTGTCATTTATTTAACCTGGATATGACAAAGTTTAGAATTAATAAAAAGTATGATCTGGTTATAAGTGCTTGTGATAGTATCAACTATATACTGCAAGAAGAGCTTATCCTAGAAGCTTTTAAGAATGCCTACGACCATTTAGGGGAAGAAGGATTGTTTATTTTTGATATCAACTCTTTTTACAAACTCACAGTAGTGCTAGGCAATAATGTTTTCATTGAGGATAGAGATGATATTTTTTATACTTGGGATAATCATCTTGATACTGATACTAATATAGTCGATTTCTATCTTACATTTTTTGTTAAAAATGAAAGCTTGTATAATAGATTTGATGAACATCACAGAGAAAAAGCTTATAAATATGAAAGAATAATGGAGTTATTACATACATCTGGTTTTAGTGATGTTAAGGCATATCAAGGGTTTTCTTTTGATGGAGTAAAAGCAAATACTGAAAGAATTAACTTTGTAGCAAAAAAATAGTATAAGGGTGATTATATGAAAGACTATTTAATTAGAGGGATGGATAAAAAAGGGAGACTAAGAATTTTTGTGGCTAAAACTACTAATATGGTAGAAGAAGCAAGAAAGATACATGAAACATCTCCAACCGCAACTGCTGCATTGGGTAGAAGTTTAACAGCAGCAGTCATAATGGGTGCAACAATGAAAAATGAAGAAGATCTTTTAACTTTAAAGATTTCTGGAAACGGTACAATTGGAACAATAACCATAGTTGGAAATAATAAAGGAGAGGTAAAGGGTTTAGCTGATTACCCTCAAAGTGATGTGCCTAGTACCCTGGAAGGGAAATTGGATGTAGGTAGTTTAGTAGGAAATGAGGGTACAATAACTGTAATTATGGATTTGGGTCTTAAAGAGCCATATGTAGGACAGACCGAAATTGTAACAGGTGAAATAGGAGATGATATCGCTAACTTCTATTTAGTATCTGAACAGGTACCAACAGCAGTAGCCCTAGGTGTATTGGTAGATAAGGATATAACAACTAAAGCAGCAGGTGGCTATATAATTCAAATTTTACCTGAAATAAGTGATGAGGAAATAACTCTAATTGAAAATTCTATCCATAAAGCTGATCCAATATCCACTATGATAAATAATGGATTAACTCCAGAAGAGATCATGGAGGAGTTACTTGGTGAATTTGACATGGAGGTAACAGATAAGATTGAGTTGAATTACAAGTGTGATTGTAGTGAAGAGAAAATTGAGAAAGTACTAATTAGTCTAGGAAGAAAAGAGATAGAAGACATAATACATGAAGATGGAGAAAGTGAAGTAGTATGTCATTTCTGCAACACAAAGTACAAATTTGACAGGGACAATCTGGAGAAAATATTATTGACAATTAATGGGCAATAATGTATACTAGCTATTGTGACATCAGCCCGGGAGGGTGAGAACACCTGCCCGGATAGCTCAGTCGGTAGAGCAGTGGACTGAAAATCCACGTGTCGCTGGTTCGATTCCGGCTCCGGGCACCACAATAGTTTATCTGCGGAAGTGGCTCAGTGGTAGAGCATCGCCTTGCCAAGGCGAGGGTCGCGAGTTCGAATCTCGTCTTCCGCTCCAAATATAAGGCGCCATAGCCAAGTGGTAAGGCAGAGGTCTGCAACACCTTCACCCCCAGTTCAAATCTGGGTGGCGCCTCCATAAATTTACACCTTCCATCAATAATGGAAGGATTTTTTATATCTAGGTGATGAAATGAATAGTCCATTTATTCCAAGAAATAGAGCAAACTTAATAATTATAAGTGGTGAAGTTGAGGACAGGTATTTAGAAAGATTAAGGATGGAAGGGGTCATTATTGTTAAGACAATTCCACATCCTAACCTAGACACAAGTATTGCCTATCATCCAGATATGGTAATTTGCCCAATTGACGCTCAAAAAATAGTTGTTGAGCCATTAGTCTATGACTATTATAAGAAAGAGCTTGCAAACTTCAACATAGAAGTAATTAGGGGGACTACCTTAATTAAAAATAAATATCCATTTGATATTGCATTTAATACCCTTATAAATGGAGGTTATGGGTTTCATAATTTGAAATATACTGATAAAACCATATTATCAATGACAAGTGGTTCAGTAGTAGATTGGATAGATGTAAAACAAGGTTATACAAAGTGTTCAGTTATGATAGTAGATGAAAATTCAATTATTACTGCAGATAGGATAATTGCAGATAAATGGAGTAACCTAGGTAAGGAAGTATTATTAATTGAGAACGGATTCGTAAATCTACCAGGACACAGGTATGGCTTTATCGGAGGGGCAACTGGAAACCTAGGGAACAAATCTATCATTATATCAGGGTCTTTAAAATCTCATCCAGATTTTGCAAGGATATATGAATTTCTAGAAACTAGAAATATAGACTTGGTGAATCTTGGATATGATAAAATATATGATGTGGGAACAATTTTAGCCTTTTTTTATTCACATTAGTATGAAAAAGTGATAATATAAAGATTATTAATTGATAAGGAGTGGAATTATGAGCAAACCAATTGTTAAACCATCAATTCTACCTGGATTTATGGAACTGACACCATCTGATCAAATATTGTTTAATCAAATGATGGATATAATCAGAAAAAATTATGAAAAATTTGGTTTCTTGCCAATAGATACACCACTAATTGAAAAATCAGAAGTATTATTAGCAAAAGGTGGAGGAGAGACAGAAAAGCAAGTATATCAAGTTGTTAAAGGTAGTGCAGAAATGTCCTTGCGATTTGATCTAACAGTTCCTTTAGCTAGATATGTGGCTCAGTATTACTCTCAACTAAATTTCCCATATAGAAGGTACCACATAGGTAAGGTTTATAGGGGAGAGAGGAATCAAAAGGGAAGATTTAGAGAGTTCTATCAAGCTGATATTGATATAATTGGAAATGGAACTTTAGATATAATAAATGATGCGGAAATACCCAGCGTAATTTATTCAACCTTTAAGGATCTAGGCTTTAATCAGTTTACAATAAGGATGAATAATAGAAAAATATTGTCTGGATTCTTTAATTCTCTTGGCATTCAAGATGTACATTTGATACTTAGAAGTGTTGATAAACTTGAGAAGATAGGAATAGATAAAGTGAGGATTGAGTTATTGGATAATGGATTGCTAGAAGTACAAGTGGATAAGATTCAAGAATTCATTACTATAAATGGCAGCAATGATGAAATAATCAGCGAACTGAAGACACTTGGAATCAAAAATGAGTTGTTTGATGAAGGGGTTAAAGAACTGGAAACTGTAGTTAAGTACTTAAGGCTATTTGGTGTTCCTGAAGATAATTTCAAGTTAGATCTTACCATAGCAAGAGGACTAGATTACTATACTGGAACAGTTTATGAAACATTTTTAGATGAGTATCCTTCAATTGGAAGTGTTTGCTCTGGTGGTCGATATGATGACCTTGCATCATATTATACAAAGCAAAAATTGCCAGGAGTAGGCATTTCAATTGGATTAACTAGGTTATTTTACCAATTAAGAGAGGCAGAAATTATTTCTCCTGAAGATGCATCTTTGACAAAGGTTTTAATTATACCTATGGAAGGATATATAGATGAGGGGATAAAGATAGGCTCAAGATTAAGAGACATAGGTATTAATACTCAAGTTTATTTAGAAGAGACAAAATTAGGCAAGAAGTTTAACTACGGTGATAAACTAAAAATACCTTATGTAATAGTAGTAGGTGAGGAAGAAAAGTTAAGCGGAATATATTCTCTTAGAGATATGAAAACAGGAAGTCAGGATAAATTTAACATAGAAGAGTTAATAAATGTTTTAACTATATAGGATTTAGGTATTAATATCTTGACATTAAGAATCAAAATTGTTAGAATCAACCTAATAATATATTAAATGCGATGATGGGAAGAGTAAATTGATTGAAACTAAAAGAGAGAGAAAACATTAGCTGAGAGTTTTCTTTAGTGGATATAATTGAAAACCACCCCTGAGCTGATCCGATTAAGGATACCCGCTTTTAGCGTTATTTAAAATGAGTATAATTAGGGTGGAACCACGGCTTTTCGTCCCTACAAATTTTGTAGGGATGGAGAGTCTTATTTTTTTAAGGAGGGATAAATATGATTAAGATTACTTTGCCAGATGGTTCAGTAAGAGAGTATGAAAAAGGTGTTAAGGTTTATGATGTCACTAAGGATATTTCTGAAGGTTTAGCTAGAGTTGCCATGGGTGCAGTTGTTAATGATAAGATTAGAGGAATGCAAGAAGCAATTAATGAGGACTCGAGTTTCAGAGTGGTTAAATTTGAAGATCAAGAAGGCAAGAAAATTTTCTGGCACACATCAGCCCATATTATGGCTTATGCTGTTCAAAAGTTATTCCCTGGGGTAAAATTTGCCATAGGTCCTGCAATAGACAATGGATTCTACTATGATTTTGATACTGAACATAGATTTACACCAGAAGATCTTGAAATGATCGAAAAAGAAATGCAAGAAATTGTTAAAGAAGGTCATCTACTTGAAAGATTTGAGATGCCAAGAGATGAAGCCATGGATTTCTTCAAAAAGGAAGGAGAGATTTACAAGGTTGATTTAATAGAAAATCTTCCACCAGAGGAAGTAATATCCTTCTATAAACTTGGAGAGTTTACGGACCTTTGTGCTGGACCACACCTTTATGATACTAAGAAGGTTAAGGCTATTAAGTTAATGAGTATAGCTGGGGCTTATTGGCGTGGAGATGAAAAAAATAAGATGCTACAAAGGATTTATGGAACCACATACGAGAAGAAAAAAGATTTAGAGGAATACCTAAATAGATTAGAAGAAGCTAAAAAAAGAGATCACAGAAAATTAGGTAGAGAACTGGATTTATTTAGTATGCAAGAAGAAGGACCTGGATTCCCATTCTTCCATCCAAAAGGAATGATCATCAGAAACATATTGGAAAACTTCTGGAGAGAAGAGCACACAAAAAGAGGCTACGGAGAGATAAAGACACCTCTAATTCTTAATGAACAATTATGGCATCAATCAGGTCACTGGGATCATTACAAAGAAAACATGTATTTCACTACTATTGATGAAGGGGCATACGCAATAAAACCAATGAATTGTCCTGGCTCTATATTAGTATATAAGTCTAAGATGTACAGCTATAGAGACTTCCCTCTAAGGCTAGGAGAATTAGGATTAGTTCACAGACATGAGCTATCAGGAGCCCTTCATGGTCTAATGAGAGTAAGAAGCTTCACTCAGGATGATGCCCATCTTTATATGGTACCTGCACAAATTAAAGATGAATTAAAGAATACAATAGATTTAGCAGATTATATATATAATATTTTTGGATTTAAGTATAGGATAGAGTTATCTACAAGACCTGAAAATTCAATGGGTACTGAAGAACAATGGAACTTAGCTACAGACAGTTTAAGGGAAGCTTTGGAGGAAAAAGGTATTAAATTCAAGGTTAATGAAGGGGATGGAGCATTCTATGGTCCAAAGATCGACTTCCACTTAGAAGATGCCATAGGTAGAACATGGCAGTGTGGTACAATACAACTTGATTTCCAAATGCCTGAAAGATTTGACTTAACATATGTTGATAAAGATAACGAGAAGAAGAGACCGGTAATGATTCACAGAACTATCCTTGGAAGTATGGAGAGATTCATGGGAATTCTAATAGAGCATTTTGCTGGAAAATTCCCAGTATGGATTGCTCCAGTACAGGCAACTATATTACCAATATCAGATAAATTCAATGACTATGCTTATGAAGTTAGTAAAACTTTAGAAGAAAAAGGTATTAGGGTCGAAGTTGATGCAAGAGCAGAGAAGGTTGGATTCAAAATTAGGGAAGCACAACTTCAAAAAGTACCATATATGCTAGTAGTTGGAGAAAAAGAAGTTGAGGAAAGATTAGTATCAGTAAGAAAGAGAGATCTAGGAGATCAAGGACAGATGGGAATTGAAGCATTTGTTGAGAATATTCTTGAAGAAATAGGAACAAAAGCTAAATAGATATTATAGGTTCTAAGGGTTTTACCCTTGGAACCTTATAATGATTAAGGAGGAGTCGATTTGGAATTTAAAAAAATTATCGATGAATTAAAACCAGAAATTATTAAATCTACACAAGAAGTAATACAAATAAAGTCAGTAGAAGAATTACCTTTAGAAGGTATGCCATTTGGAAAGGGTCCTTATGATGCTCTTGAGTATATGATAAAACTTGGAGAAAAATTAGGTTTTGAAGTAAAAAATTTTGATGGATACGCTGGCCATGTAGATTTTGGTCAAGGGGAAGAAACAGTAGGTGTATTAGCACACTTAGATGTTGTACCAGAAGGTGATGGTTGGACATATCCCCCATACTCAGGGGAGATACACGATGACAAAATATATGGAAGAGGTACAATTGACAACAAGGGACCTGCAGTTGCAGCTTTATACTCCATGAAGGCTATTAAGGATAGTGGCGTGAAACTAAATAAAAAAATCAGACTAATTCTTGGGACCAATGAAGAGAGCAGATGGGATTGCATGAAGCATTATTTTTCACTTGAGAAAGCTCCAGATATGGCCTTTACACCAGATGCTGATTTTCCTGTGATTTATGGAGAAAAGGGAATAATTGGATTTGATTTGGTATTTAAAACAAACAAATCCATTGGTTGCGATGTATCCCTAGTTGATATTAAGGGTGGGACAGCAATAAATATGGTTCCTGATTATGCAAAGGCTCTTCTTAAAGTAAAGGATAAAGAAATGTTCTTTGAACAACATAAACAATATGTTGAAAAGACAAAAGAGAACATAAGTATAAGAGAAGAAGAAGGGAATATTTTAGTTGAATCAAAGGGCCAATCTGCCCATGGAAGTACTCCGGAAAAAGGAGAAAATGCCATTTCCTATTTAATGAAGTTTCTTGGGGTTGTATATTCAGGAGAATGTTCAATATGTAGATTCATCAATTTGTACAATGAACGAATTGGATTTAAACATAATGGAGAAGGCATTGGATGCGGATTGGAAGATGAAATTTCAGGGAAGTTGAACTTCAATCCAGGATTAATTGAATTTAAAGATGGGAAAATAATTCTTAAAATAAATGTAAGATATCCTATTACAAGTAGTTCTAAGTTAGTGTATGATGGTATAAGAGATAATCTTAAGAATACACCTATTGAACTAATTGAGGGAGATTCTGATTCTAAGCCTCTATATGTTCCAAAGGACAATGTTCTAGTTAATACTTTAATGAAGGTTTATCAGGAAGAAACAGGTGACTATGAATCTCAACCTATTACCATTGGTGGAGGAACATATGCAAGAGCCATGGATAATGCAGTGGCATTTGGACCAGTTTTCCCTGGGCAGGTAGAAGTAGCCCATCAAAAGGATGAATACATCACAATTGAAAATTTGGTAAAGTTAACTCAAATATATACAAAAGCCTTATATGAGTTAGCAAAATAATTATTTGACAAATACTAGTAAGTAACGTATAATGATTAAGGAATTGAATAATGAACTAAGTAGAAGTTCCGCTTCTCACCTTATTGCTAAAGCTCATAAGGTTACAACATTTCACTTTTGTGAAGCCATTTTTGTTATGGTATTTTAGCGGACATTCTATGTCCGCTTTTTATTTTGTTAAAAATGCGGAATGCGTTCGAGGAAAAGTTACGTTTACATGGAGGTGTAGGATTATTAAAGAACTTCAAATTAATGAAGAGATACGGGAGAAAGAAGTTAGACTTATTGATGTGGATGGGAGTCAACTAGGAGTAGTTTCGATAAAGAGAGCTATGGAAGTTGCTAACGAGAGAAGACTAGATTTGGTTAATGTAGCTCCAACAGCAAAGCCAGCTGTTTGTAGGATCATGGATTATGGAAAATACAAATATGAAATGGCTAAGAAGGAAAAAGAAGCTAAAAAGAACCAAAAAATTATAAACATCAAAGAAATAAGATTAACACCCAATATCGAAACCCATGACTTGAATGTTAAGGCCAATAGAGCTATTGAATTTTTACAGGATGGAGATAAAGTAAAAGTATCCGTAAGATTTAGAGGTAGAGAGATGGGTCATACAGAGATGGGCAAAGAAGTTTTAGACGAGTTTGCAAAACTCACTAGTGAAGTCGGTAAAATTGAAAAAGAACCGAAATTGGAAGGCAGAAACATGACTATGTTTCTTATGCCCAAATCAGACTAATTTAGGAGGAAGAGACAATGGGAAAAATGAAAACACATAGAGCCTCAGCTAAGAGATTTAAGAGAACTGGAACAGGTCTATTAAAGAGATTTAAGGCTTTCAAGAGCCATAAAACTGGCAAGAAATCAGCAAAAAGAGTTAGAAATTTAAGAAAAGGCACATTAGTAAGCAGAGGCGATCAAAGAAGAATTGATTCAATGCTACCATAGTGTATAGAAATTGATATAGGAGGGCTTAACAATGGCAAGAGTTAAAAGAGGCGTGAACGCTAAAAAGAGACATAAAAAAGTATTAAAGGCAGCAAAAGGATACTATGGTGCGAAAAGTAAGTTATTCAGACCAGCTAATCAAGCTGTTATGAAATCACTTAATTATTCATATATTGGACGTAAGCAAAGAAAAAGAGAATTCAGAAAGTTATGGATTGCTCGTATAAATGCTGCTACTAGACAAAATGGTATGAGTTATAGCAAATTTATCAATGGTCTTAAAAAAGCAAATATCGAAGTAAACAGAAAAATGCTATCTGAAATGGCAATTCACGATGCTGAAGGTTTCGCAAAATTAGTTGAAATAGCAAAAGGTATGTAAATGCAAAAGTTCCAGATTGGAACTTTTTTTGCATTTAACCATAATTTGGAGGTAATTTATGTCTAAATTAAAGAGAAGAATAATGAAATTCGATTTAAATCCTCCAAGAGTTTTGGCTTTAGGATTTTTAGGGTTGATTATTATGGGAACTCTACTTCTTTCTCTACCAATAGCAACTAAAAGTGGAGTTAGTACTAGACTAATAGATTCCCTATTTACAGCTGCATCAGCAGTTTGTGTAACAGGGCTTGTAGTTGTAAATACTTCTGAATACTGGAGTTTATTTGGTCAAGTAGTAATATTATTGCTTATACAAATCGGTGGATTGGGCATTATGACCATGGCAACTATATTTGCACTAATATCTGGCAAGAGAATTAGAATAAAAGAAAGACTGATTATTAAGGAACAACTTAATCAAGAGACCCTAACAGGTCTTGTAAAACTCATGAAATATATAATTATGATGACATTTGGTATTGAGATAATGGGAGCTATCCTACTGTCTGGTCAATTTATTCCCGAGTATGGAATTACAAAAGGCATATGGTATTCTGTTTTTCATTCAATATCGGCTTTTTGTAACGCAGGATTTGATTTAATTGGGGATAGTTTCATATCTTATTCCAGTTCTTTGCCTACAATTTCAACCTTAAGTCTCTTAATAGTTTTGGGTGGTTTAGGATTTTCAGTTATTATAGATACAGGTAAAAACAGAAATTGGAAGAAGTTTTCCTTACATACTAAATTAGTACTTGTTTTAAGTATTGCTTTAACAGTTATGGGAGCAATTATATTTCTTGTTCTAGAATATAACAATCCATCCACAATAGGAAGCTTACCTTTAGGTGAGAAGATACTGTCTTCGATTTTTGCTTCAGTTGTGCCTAGAACTGCTGGATTTAATTCAATAGACGTTGCTGCTATGGAACAAAGTAGTGCTTTTTTAACAATTATATTAATGTTTATTGGAGGTTCTCCAGGATCCACAGCAGGTGGAATTAAGACTGCTACTTTTGGGGTCATTGCATTGGCTACTATAAATTTTGTTAAAGGTGAAAAAGAAGTAGAAGTGTTTAAAAGAAGAATTTCAACAGAGGTTATAATAAAATCCTTGGCTATAGTAACTGTTGGTATGGTTATGATAATATTTGTTTCATTCATTCTAACCATAACTGAAAACAAACTGTTTTTGGATACATTATTTGAAGCTACATCAGCATTTGCAACTGTTGGATTAACAAGGGGCATAACTTCTGATTTAACTTGGATAGGTAAAATAATAATAGTTATGACTATGTATGCTGGAAGAGTTGGTCCATTGACAATGGCCTTTGCTTTCGGCCATAGAAAGAAAAGAAGACAATACAGATACTCAGAAGGACATATATCGGTGGGTTAGGAGGAAAACAAATGAAATCATTTGCTGTAATAGGTTGTGGTAGATTTGGATCAGCTGTTGCTAGAACTTTATTTGAATTGGGAAATGAAGTGCTTGCCATAGATGGAGATGAGGAAGTTGTAGATGCAATATCTCAAGATGTTACACATGCTGTGCAGGCTGATGTTATGGATGAAGGAGTATTACATGAATTGGGGCTTAAAAATGTTGACGTGGCTATTGTCAGCATTGGTTCTGATATAAAAGCATCAATAATGGCTACTTTGATAGTTAAGGAGCTTGGGGTTAAGAAGGTTGTAGCCAAAGCACAATCAGAACTTCACGGGAAGGTACTTAAAAAGATAGGTGCTGATAAAGTAATATTTCCTGAAAGAGATATGGGGGTTAGAGTTGCACACAATCTTGCATCACAAAGCATCATCGATTATATAGAACTATCTCCAGATTATAGTATTTTAGAGATTACTGCCATACCTACTTGGTATAATAAAACATTGAGAGATCTTAAACTTAGAAACAAGTTTGGAATAAATGTTATGGCCATAAAGAGATATGATAGCATAATAGTCTCACCTGATCCGAAGGATGAAATCAAAATAGGAGATGTTCTAGTTGTTTTAGGTAGCACCGAAGATATAGCAAGACTTGAATCTAAAGCTGGTGATTTTTAATGCAAGAAATCACAAGCCCTAGTAATCAAATAATAAAAACAATTAAGGGATTATCTAGAAAAAAAGAGAGATGGATTCATAGGCTATTCATAATTGAAGGAATAAAAATGATAATAGAGGGAATTGAAAATCATGCTGACATGAACAGCATTATAATAAGTGAGACCTTCTTTGAAGATAATTGTGATTTTGTAGAAAAACATTTATTAAGACATAGAAATGTAATAAAAGTTCCTGATAGATTATTCTCCCAAATTTCAACCTTGGAGAATCCAGATGGGATACTAGCTACTATAAATATTAAACCCGATACGAGTGATTTAGATGTTGGGTTATATTTATACTTAGATGGCTTACAAGATCCTGGCAATCTAGGTACAATTATTAGAAGTAGTGATGCTTTTAATATTTCTGGTATTATTATTGGTGAGGAAAGTGTAGACCCATACAGCCCGAAAGTAGTAAGGGCATCTATGGGATCAATTTTTAGAACTAAAATATTATTCATGAGTCGAAAGGGATTAATTGATAAGAAAAATGAAGGCTATAGATTAATTTCAACTGCTATTAATAATGCAGTTGAAATAGATAAGGTTATATTTTCACCCAAAGACATAATTGTGATTGGAAATGAAGGAAATGGTGTAAGTAGTGAACTAGAAATTAATAGTGATATAAAAATTACCATACCGATGAAGGGAAAGGCAGAATCATTAAATGCTGGAGTTGCAGCATCTATTATCATGTATACTGCTTCTAGGAGATAAGGGTTAAAAACCTTGAGTTTTCAAATGTCGAGTGCTATAATTTAGTAATAATTACATGAATTATTCACTTTAGAAAGGAGTTCACATATGAAGGAAAGATTGGAAATTTTAAGAGAAAAAGCATTGGGAGAAATCCAGAATATAGTAAATTTATCCGATTTGGAAGATTTAAGGGTTAAATTTCTCGGGAAAAAAGGTGAAATAACCTCTATACTTAGGGATATGGGAAAACTTTCAGCTGAGATGAGACCAATAGTAGGTCAAATGGCCAATGATGTAAGGGCTGATATTGAGAATAAGATTCAAGAGGTTAAGGAAGTATTAAGTAATAAGGCTAAAGAAGCTAAATTAGCTAAAGAGACCATAGATATAACAGTTAAAACCGAGAACTTGAAGAGAGGTCATAAACACCCACTACTAGCCACTGCAGAGGAATTGGAAGATCTATTTATTTCAATGGGTTTCAGCGTAGTAACAGGTCCGGAAGTTGAAACTGTGGAGAATAACTTTGACGCACTGAATTCACCTGACAATCATCCTTCAAGGGATCTATCTGATACTTTCTATATAAATGATGAACTTTTATTAAGAACTCATACTTCACCAGTTCAAATAAGAGCCATGAAGGAGATGGGTGCACCCTTAAGAATTGTATCAGCAGGAAGAACTTTTAGATTTGATGATGTTGATGATACTCATTCACCAATGTTCCATCAATTAGAAGGATTAGTAGTAGACGAAAATATTTCCATGGCAAATCTAATCCATACACTGGATATTTTTATTAAAGAGCTATTTGGAGATGATATGAAAACTAGATATAGGCCACATCATTTTCCCTTCACTGAGCCAAGTGCTGAAGTGGATGTAACTTGCATAAAGTGTAGAGGGGAAGGTTGCTCTGTATGTAACTTCACAGGTTGGAGTATGGAGTTATTAGGATGTGGAATGGTTCATCCTAAAGTACTTGAAAATTGCGGAATAGATTCAGAAAAATACACTGGATTTGCATTTGGTATGGGAATTGACAGAATAACTATGGTTAAGTATGGAATTAATGATATTAGATTGTTATTTGAAAATGACAATAGATTTTTAGATCAATTTTAGGGAGGAGTGGAATAATGTTATTACCTGTAAAATGGTTAAGTAGATATGTAGATATTGATGTAACATCAAAAGTGTTGGCAGATGGATTAACTTATTCTGGTTCTCACGTGGAATCAATTAATAGATTAGACAAGGGAATAGAAAATATTGTAGTTGGTAGAATTGATCAATTAAGTAAACATCCAGACGCTGATAAATTACTAGTGTGCAAGGTAAATATTGGAAGGGAAATACTTACAATAGTCACTGGAGCAACTAACCTTAAGGAGGGTGACTATATACCAGTTGCATTAATTGGAGCAAAGTTACCCATTGGACTAGAAATAGGGGAGACTAACTTTAGGGGTGTAGATTCCCAAGGGATGTTATGTTCACTTAAGGAACTAGGTTATGAGGATAATGTAGTTCCAAAAGAAGTAAGAGATGGAATATTTGTATTTGACAAAGAATATCCTTTAGGTGAAGATGCTGTTAAGTTTCTTGACTTGGATGAGGATGTTATAGAGTTTGAAATAACCCCAAATCGACCAGATTGCTTGAGTATTTTTGGAATGGCTAGAGAAACTGCAGCAACCTTTAATAAGAAATTAAAACATCCAGAAATTAAAATCGCAAACCAGGTTGATGACATTTATGATTACTCTAAGGGGATAGAAGTTCATACACCTAATTGTTATAGGTATTACTCAAGAGTGATTAAGGATGTTAAAATTCAACCTTCTCCATTATGGCTACAGACATCATTGATGAATGCTGGTGTAAGGCCTATAAATAACGTGGTTGATGTAACAAACTTTGTAATGATGGAATTTGGAGAACCTCTTCATGCTTTCGATTTAGAAAAATTAAATGGTAAGAAGATAATTGTCAGACAAGCACTTGATGATGAGAAACTTACAACACTTGATGGAGTTGTGAGAAATCTTAATTCAGATGATATAATTATAGCTGACGATAAGATGCCAATTGGTATTGCTGGTATTATGGGAGGACTTGATAGTGAAATAACTCCTTCAACAAAAACCGTTTTACTGGAGGGGGCAAATTTTAGTAGTAGGCATGTGAGAATGACATCTAAGAAGTTTGCGCTAAGAACAGAAGCAAGTACTAGATTTGAGAAAGGAATAGATCCAAATCTTTGTAGTACTGCTGTAGAAAGAGTATGCCAGTTAATTGAAGAAATAGGTGCAGGAACAGTTGTAAGAGGTATTATTGACGTAAATCAAACTAACTTGGAAGATAAAATTATTAAATTAAGACCAGAGAGAAGTGAGAAATTACTAGGAGTTAAAATTTCAGTTGATGAGATGATACAATACCTTGATAACTTAGGTTTTAATGCAAGACTTGAGAAGGGTCTAATTATTACGAAAGTCCCTACTTTTAGAGGGGATGTTGATGTAGAAGCTGATTTAATAGAAGAGGTTGGAAGATTATATGGATTCCACAACATAAAGAGTCAACCATTGGTTGGAGGTTTAACCCGTGGAGAAAGACCTTATAATAAACAGGTTGAAATAAAGGTTAAGAACATACTTCAAGGCTTAGGTTATAACGAAGTAATGACTTATTCATTTATTAGTCCTAGGGCATACGATAAGTTAAACCTTCCAGAGGATGCAGTAGAAAGGAAATATATAAAGCTATTAAATCCATTGGGGGAAGATTACTCAACAATGAGAACTACATTGATGAGTAACATGTTGGAACTATTAAGTAGAAATGAGAAAAAAGGTGTTGAAGATGTACTAGCTTATGAAATAGGATATACTTTTATGCCAAAATCATTACCAGTTATAGAACTACCAACTGAAAAACAGGTACTATCAATAGGGTTTTATGGAGATAAGGATTTTTATTTCATGAAGGAATCACTGGAACTTGTATTACAAAGACTAGGAATTAATAATGTGGAGTACTTTAGAGAAGGAAATAATCCTTCATATCACCCTGGCAGGACAGCTGTAATTAAAGTTGATGGAAAGAGACTTGGTTTATTTGGTGAAGTACATCCTGATGTATGTGAAAACTACAATATTAAAAACAGGGTCTATTTAGCTGATATTGATTTCGATAGTATTGTAGGACTTACAAATACAGAAATTAAATACAAACCACTTCCAAAATACCCAGCTATTACAAGAGATATTGCAGTTGTAGTTAATGAGGATGTAATGGTTGGAGAGTTGGAAAGGATTATTAAAGATAAGGGTAATGATTTAGTTGAAAAAATAGTACTATTTGATATTTATAGAGGGAATCAGGTGGAGGAGAATAAGAAGAGTGTTGCCTTTTCAATTATTTACAGGTCATTCGAAGGAACATTAACTGACGATGTTGTAAATAACATACAAAGTGCTATAATTAAAGAGATGGAAAGCCAATACGAGGCAAAGCTAAGAAGTTAATAAGAGGTAGAGAAATCTACCTCTTTTTAAGCATTCTGTGAGGGTAAAGGAGGATAGTTATGACAGGTATGAAGAAAACTAATGTATTAATTGATGGTCGTAACTTTACAGTAGTAGGAGCAGATGATGAAAGATACGTTAGGGAATTGGCTCAGTTTGTTGACTTAAATATCAAGAAATTTGCCAATAAGAACGAGAGATTAAGCCCTACTATGGCTGCAACATTAGCAGCATTTAATATTGCAGATGAATTACATAAACTTCAAGAAAAGCATAAGGATTTAGAGAAAAAGTCCAAGGAACCACTAGAAAGGTTTGAAGACCTTAAAAAGGAAGTGCAAGACGCTAATAATCGAGTTAAGGAACTAGAAAAGAACAATCTCGAGCAAAAAGATGAAGTAATAAAAACTAAGATGTCAAAAGAAGAATTGTTTAGAGATATGAATAGTGTAAAGGAAGAGCTTGAAGATACTAAACACAAGATACATAGACTAGAAGAGATTAACAAAGAGCTAAAGGATAAGCATTTCAATTCTCAGTTAGAAATTGTTGAACTTAAAAAGCAACTTACTCAAACTTTAAATTTAATAGAAGGAAAGTAATTTTAGGAGGAGAATATTTGAATAAGAATTTGGAAATACTAGCACCGGTAGGTAGCTTGGAGTCATTAAAAGCAGCTGTTCTTAATGGTGCAAATGCAGTATATTTAGGGGGAAAACTTTTTAATGCAAGACATTATGCCTCTAATTTCAGCGATGAAGAGTTAATGGAGGCTGTTTCTTATGCTCATTTGAGAGATGTGAGAGTTTATGTAACAGTTAATATCTTACTTGATGAGTCTGAGATTGAAGATGCTTTAGATTATGTAAAATTTCTCTATCAAATAGGTGTAGACGCAATAATAGTACAAGATTTAGGATTTGCAATGTTGGTAAAAAGACTAATACCAAAAATGCCTCTTCATGCTAGTACTCAGATGACAGTAAACAATCTGGAGGGTGTAAAACATCTTGAAGAATTAGGTTTTAGTAAAGTAGTTCTTGCTAGAGAGACCCCAATTGATGAGATCAAGTATATTAAAGAGAATTCAAATGTTGATTTGGAAGGATTTATTCATGGGGCTTTGTGTATCTCATACTCAGGACAATGCTTGATGAGTAGTTTAATTGGAGGTAGAAGCGGGAATAGGGGTACATGTGCACAACCTTGCAGGATGGAGTATACTGTGTTAGATGATAAAAACCATGAATTGAGCAACTGGGATTCAGGTTATTATTTAAGTACAAAGGATTTAAATACCATTGAACATATTAAAGATATAATTAATGCAGGTATAGTATCATTAAAGATTGAGGGCAGGATGAAAAGACCTGAATATGTGGCAACAGTAGTCAAGACTTATAGAAAAGCACTTGATTTAGGTAGTGAATTTGTCACTCAAGAAGAAAAAAACGATGTAAAACAAATTTTCAATAGAGAGTTCACCAAAGGTATGGGCTTAGGCGATTTTGGACGAGATTTTCTTTCCACAGATAGACCTGATAATAGAGGTATTGTTATAGGAAAGGTAATTAGCTCAAATAGGAACGAAACAAGGATTGAAATTTACAGTAATCTTTACTCAGGAGATGGGCTTGAATGGATAGATCCAAATAAGAAAACCACAGGTTTTAAATTAGACAAGGATTATAAAATCGGAGAAAAGGTTATTCTACAATTTGCCCCTGAAGGAATGATAGGAAGTGAAGTTAGAAGAACACTAAGTTCCAGCTTGTTAGAAAAGGCAAAAGCTACTTATGAAAATGTAGATAAAAAATACTCTATCTATTTAGATGTAAAAATAAAGATAGGTGAATTGCCAACTATTATTGCCCAAATGAATGATTTTAGGGTTGAGTCAGTGGGAGATCAAGTGGTTCAAATGGCTAATAAAGCCCCTGTAAGTAGGGAAAAGGTAATAGAGCAATTATCAAAGTTTGGCAATACTGTATTTTCTTTAGATTCTCTAGATTTGGATTTTGAAGAAGGGGCATTCATTCCAGTGAGTAAGTTAAACGAATTGAGAAGAGATGCTGCAGGCAAATTAGAAGAAGTAATATTATCAAAGTATAGAAGAGATAAGATAGATCTAGAAAATTATGAGGTAGAAAAAAATTCTTTGCTTAAAAAACAAGCAATAAAGCCAAATGGATTAAAACTGTCATTAAGAGTTAGTAACCAGAATCAATTCGATCAGATAGATTTAACTAGAGCCCATAGAGTTTATCTAGCCTTTAGTGAGAATTTATCTAGCAATATAACTCTTCTTAAGAAACATGGCATAGAAGTATACTACTGGACTGATAAAATTCTTTACAGTTATGATTTAGTTAAAATGTTAGAAATAGTAAAACCAGTAGAAAGCTTACTAGATGGTATCAGTGTATCTAATATAGGCACTTTACAATTTGCAAAGGATAATTTTAGACTGAAAATCCATACTGATATTGGACTCAATACTTTCAATTCTTCAACTGCTGACTACCTTATAGATGTTGGAACAGAAAGTATAACCTTATCTTCAGAACTAAATTTAAAACAGATAAAAACAATAGCAAATAGCATTAATACATCAGCAGAGGGCATAGTTTATGGATACTTGCCTTCCATGATTATGAAAAACTGTCCAATGGCTACCTTTAAGGGTTGTAAAGACGATTCTCAATGTAGTACTTGTAAGTTTGCCCATGGATATAAGTTAAAAGACAGGATGGGAAAAGCATTTTTGATGGAGAGATACGATGGCTATAGTACAATATATAACTCAGTACCAATTTTTGTACTAGACAAAATTCATGATATTACCAAGTCTGGATTAAGTATGCTAAGGTTAGACTTTACAGTTGAAGAAGATATTAGAGAAATTCAAAGATACTATTACGATGCAATATATAAAAAAACAACTAAAGAATCTTTAAATGCCTTTATTGATTCTTATAAAGAAAATCAAGAAGTAACTAATGGACATTACTATAGAGGAGTCCTTTAAGAGGTGATATTTTGAACCAAAAGAGTTTGAGAGTATTAGAATACAATAAAATAGTCGACATGCTATCTGAAAAAGCTGAGTCATCCTTGGGAAGGGGTATGATAGAAAACTTAATGCCATCTGTAAGTATAGATGAGATAACTTATGCTCAAAATGAAACTGAGGAGACTATCAATTTAATGATTAAAAGAGGGAATCCACCTCTTTATGGAATTAATAAAATCTCTGCTGATGTTAAAAGAGCAGAACTAGGAGGGGTACTATCTCCAGGAGCCCTATTAAGAATCGGTGAATCTCTAAGGGTATCAAGGGCACTTAAGAACTACCTTAAAGAAAACAAGGAGGATAAAGATTCTATATATCCTATCATTGGAGACTTAATAGAAAACCTAAGAGCTTATAAAGATGTCGAGGACTCAATATCTAATGCGATAATTAGTGAAAATGAAATTTCTGATAATGCTAGTTCAACTCTAAGAAGTATTAGAAGACAGATTAGAAGTAAAAATGACAGTATAAAGGATAAGCTAAGTAGTTTGATAAATTCTCCAAACTATAAAAAGTATTTACAAGATAGCATTGTTACAATGAGGGAGGGAAGATATGTAGTACCTGTTAAGCAGGAAAATAGATCTAATGTCCCAGGCTTGGTACATGATGTTTCTTCCAGTGGAGCTACAGCTTTTATAGAGCCAATGGCAGTGGTTGAATTGAATAATGAGCTTAGAGAGTTAGAAATTAAGGAACGAGAAGAGATAGAGAGAATTTTAACAGAACTTTCATTAATGGTAGCCCAAGATGGAGAAGGAATAAGAGGAAACGAATTACTATTAGCTAGGTTGGATTTTGCTTTTGCTAAAGGTAAGTTAGCGCTTGATCAAAAAGCTACTAAGCCCTTATTTAATAAAGGGAAATATATAAATATCAAGAGAGCCAGACACCCCTTATTAGGAAAAAATGTAGTTCCTATAGATATATACTTAGGAGATGATTTTACCACACTTGTTATAACTGGTCCAAATACAGGAGGGAAAACAGTTACTCTTAAAACTGTGGGATTGTTTACTCTTATGGGTCAATCTGGATTACACATACCTGCTGATTCCAGCTCTCAATTAGGAATATTTACTCAAGTTTTTGCAGATATTGGTGACGAACAAAGTATTGAACAAAGTTTGTCAACATTCTCATCTCATATGACTAATATTGTCCAGATTATTGAAAACATGGATGAAGACAGCCTAGTTTTATTTGATGAGTTAGGAGCGGGTACTGATCCAGTGGAAGGTGCTGCATTAGCCATGAGTATTCTTGAATTTTTAAAGAAGAGAGATATAAGGACACTGGCAACTACTCACTATAGTCAACTTAAGTTATATGCCCTTACAACTGAAGGAATTAGAAATGCTTCAGTTGAATTCAATGTGGAGACATTAAGTCCTACATATAAATTACTGATCGGAGTACCAGGAAAGAGCAATGCTTTTGAAATCTCTAAAAGATTGGGACTTCAAGATTTCATTATTGATCAAGCCAGAGGTTTGGTATCTAGAGAAAACATTCAATTTGAAGATGTTCTTCAAGCCATGGAGAGAGATAGGAAACAAGCTGAAGAAAATAAAGAGGAAGCTGAAAGAACTAAAAGGACTATAAATAAATTAAAAATTGAATTAGAAAATGAAAAACAAAAAGCTGAAAGTATGAAAGAAAAGATTCTAGATAAAGCCAGAGAAGAGGCAAGGAGTATTTTAAGGGAAGCAAAGGAAAATGCGGATCTGGTTGCTAGTGAATTAAGAGATGTATCAAGAATCATTGATAAAGAAAGTAGCAGAAGACTACAAGAAGCCCAAGATTTAGTTAGAACTGAACTACAAAAGAAGGACTCTGAACTGAGCAAAGGTATACTAGAGAAGAAATCAACAAAACCACCAAAAGATTTGAAAATGGGAGAGAACGTTGAAGTCCTATCATTAAATCAAATGGGTACAGCTCTTTCAAATCCAGATGATAAAGGAAATGTAGAAGTTCAAGTTGGAATCATGAAGGTAACAGTGAATATTGTTAATCTTAGAAGAACAGATGATGATTATACAAGTAAGCAAATAAGGTCCACTAGTAAGGTTAAATCAAATAAAAGTAAAGTTGTTAAGCAAGAATTAGATTTAAGGGGTAACAATATTGAAGAAGGAATCCTTGAAGTGGATAAGTACCTTGATGATGCATATATATCAGGTCTTAAAGAAGTATATATTATTCATGGGAAGGGAACTGGAGCACTAAGAGAAGGAATCAAAAGCTATCTTAAAACCCATCGACACGTAAAAGCATTTAGAACTGGAAAATATGGAGAAGGTGGAGATGGAGTAACAGTTGTTGAGATTAAATAATACTTGAAATATAGATAAAAATAGTTTATATTAGTCTATAATAAGCCAAAGATGAGGAATAGTAGGTTTAAGTTTATAATAGCGAGCCGGGGATGGTGTAAGCCGGTTATAATACTTTCTCTGAAAAGAGCCTTTGAGGTTACATTGTACGTTAATCGCGTTAAGATTTCGAGTGGGCATATGCCAATTAGAGTGGTAACACGGGAAATACTCTCGTCTCTTAGTTGAGATGGGAGTTTATTTTTTTGGGAGGAATGTTATGATAAATTTTAAAGATGAAGCAGTTAAATTAATATCTAGTAAAGTCAGTGATCTTAGCAAAGAAGAAATCCTAGAATTAATTGAAGTACCACCATCTTATGATATGGGAGATTTTGCCTTTGCTACTTTTAGATTGGCTAAGACATTTAGAAAAGCACCAAATATGATTGCCGCTGAACTGGCAGAGCAGCTGGAGAATAATGAATATTTTCAAAAAATAGAACAAGTTGGACCATATGTAAATTTCTTTATTAATAGAGAAATACTTGCAAAATCAGTAATATCTAAAGTGTTGGAAGAAAAAAACAGATATGGATCAAGTTCAATGGGAAATGGCAAGAAAGTAATTGTGGAGTTTTCTTCTCCTAATATTGCTAAACCATTCCACATTGGCCACATTCGTACTACAGTAATAGGGAATTCACTCTCCAAGATTTATAAATATTTGGGTTTTGATGTAGTAACTATCAATCACTTAGGGGATTATGGAACACAATTTGGAATGCTTATTTCTGCTTATAAAAAATGGGGAAATAGAGAAGTTATAGAAGCAAACCCAATCAAGGAGCTTCTAGCCCTATATGTTAGATTTAACTCAGAAGCAGAGGATGATCCGTCATTAAAGGATGAGGCTAGATATTGGTTTAAGGAGCTGGAGGATAAGAATCAAGAAGCAATTGAATTATGGCAATGGATAAGGGATATAAGTTTAAAAGAATTTAATAGAGTATATGAGATGTTAAATATAAGTTTTGATTCATATGCAGGAGAAAGCTTCTATTCAGATAAAATGCCAGCGGTTTTAGAAGAGATGAAAGAAAAGGGCATAGTGGTAGAATCCGAAGGGGCTTTGATTGTGGATTTAGAACCCTATGGCATGCCACCAGCACTCATTATGAAAAAAGACGGTTCAACCCTATATACTACAAGGGATATAGCTGCTGCCATTTATAGAAAGAAGAACTATGACTTTTATAAGAATCTATACGTTGTTGCATCTCAGCAAAATCTTCATTTTAAGGCATGGATTAAGATAGTAGAATTAATGGGACATGAATGGGCAAAAGATTGTATACACATTCCATTTGGAATGGTAAGCCTTGAAGAAGGGACTTTATCTACAAGAAAAGGAAGAGTTGTATTTTTAGAGGATGTATTAAATACTGCTATTGAGAACACACTTAAAATTATTGAAGAAAGAAATCCAAGTTTAGAAAACAAGGAAAATGTTGCAAAACAAATTGGGATTGGAGCTATTCTATTCCAGGAGTTATTTAATCAGAGAATAAAGGATTATACATTTAACTGGGATAGAACTCTGAGTTTTGAAGGTGAAACAGGACCATATGTACAATATACTCATGCTCGAGCAAATTCCCTACTTGTTAAGGGTGGATATTCAGCCGATGATCATATAGATTATTCACTACTGACAAGTGAGGATGAGGTAAATATCATAAGATTAATATATGATTTCCCACAGACAGTTGTTGATAGTATGGATAAAAATGAACCATACTTTATAACCAGACAAATTGTTGAGCTATCTAAAGCCTTTAATAAGTTTTACAATAGCACACCTATTATTGTAGAAGATCTAAATACTAAGAATTCTAGATTAGCTTTGGTTTATTCAGTTAAAATGGTTTTAAGCATAGGACTGGGATTGTTGGGTATTGAATCTCCGGATAAGATGTAAAAGTAGAAGAGACCTATATAGATAAGGTCTCTTCTTTTAAGTAATCAAGGAAATTTTCTGGAGTTAGCTCAGCAAGTGAAGATAATTCTTCTAAAATATTCTCTCTAAGCTGGAGAAAATCTTCTATTTTTGTAGCTTTACCAGTATATTCTAAGGCTTCGATAATTAGTAGCATATCATCCTTTGACATTTCTTGAATGGATATTGTGTCAAAATTAAAATGTTTCATTTATGATCCCCTTTCTGTTTTACTATTTAATATTCTATAACTTTTAAGATTAAGATTCAATAGTATTAGTAAAACCATTGGATTATATTAACCAATACTGTAAAATAATAGTTATAAAGAAATGAGGAGAAAGATATGACTGTATTATTAACAACACTTAATTCAAAATATATACACACAAATCTAGCAATTAGATATCTAAGGTCTTATGTCAAAGACTTAAGCAAGGTATCCATAAAAGAGTTTACGATTAATCAGAATATTGATCATATAATGGCAGAAATATATAAGGATAAACCACATTTAGTAGGATTTTCAACATACATTTGGAATATAGAAGAGACCCTTCAAATTTGCCAAGGGCTAAAACTTGTATCTCCAGGGACTAAGATATTACTGGGAGGCCCAGAAGTATCCTATGATCCAGTTGAAATTATGGAGGAACATCCTTATATAGATTACATTATATATGGTGAAGGCGAACAGACCTTTAGAGAATTGCTGATAAATCAACCATTGGATAGCATAAATGGGTTGGTCTATAGAAGTAATGACAAGATTTATAAAAATAAGGACAGAGAATTAATAGAAGATTTATCTATTATTCCTTTCCCATATGAGGATGATTATAAAGGTGATTTTAAGAACAAAATAATCTACTATGAAAGCTCAAGAGGCTGTCCTTTTAATTGTGAATTCTGTCTGTCTTCAACAATAAAAGGGTTAAGGTTTTTGCCAATAGAAAGGGTTAAGGAAGAAATTGATTATCTTATAAGCTTGGGAGTAAGCCAAATTAAATTTGTTGATAGAACTTTTAATGCAAAAAAGGATTTTTCCATGGAAATAATGAAGCACATTATAAGTAGAGATCCAAAGAATGTAAATTTTCATTTTGAAGTTACAGCCCATTTAATAGATGATAAGCAACTTGAATTTTTAGAAAATGTTAAGGAAGGATTATTTCAGTTTGAGATTGGAGTACAGTCTACAAACATGAATACAATAGAAGCAATAGGAAGAACAACAGATTTTCAGATGTTGAAGAAGGTATCCAAAAAAATTAAATCATATTCAAATATACATCAACATTTAGATTTAATAGTAGGATTACCCTATGAAGATTACTCATCCTTTGAAACTTCTTTTAATGATATATATTCCATAAGACCTGAAAAAATCCAAATAGGATTCCTGAAATTACTTAAAGGTTCAGGGTTGAGAATATTAAAGGATAAGTATGGTTACAAGTTCTTGGACAGGGCTACCTATGAAATACTTGAGAACAATTATATTTCCTATGGAGAAATCGTAAAACTAAAAGGAATAGAGGAGATAGTGGAAAAATTTTACAATGAAGAGTATTTTAAAAATATCTTGGAGTATTGTATCAAGAATTACTACCTATCACCATTTAGATTTTTCGAGGAACTGGCACAGTATTTTGATGAAAATGGATTACATGATATATCCCACAGTAGGTCTAAGCTTTATTCTATACTACTTGAATTTCTAACTAGTATGTCAATATATGATATAGATACTATTAAGAATCTCTTAAGATATGATTATATTATAAACAATACAGATAGGAAAATACCTGTTGACTTAAGAAGTGATAACTCAATAGAACAGAATACAATTCATAAATTATTAAAGGAAAAATATATATTGGAAAAACTACCAAAAGAGCACAGAGAATTGCCAACCAAGCAAATGATTAAAATGGTTACCATAAGTTATTTTGATATTGATGTTTTAGATTTAATAAATTCTGGATATAATAAGAAGGCAAAAAAGGGAGAAAGATATATATTGTTTTATCATAAAGAAGGAACTATTATTCGGAGCACAGCACATGATGTAACTATGAAGTACAAGGAGATGATAAATTGAGTTTTATGACAGATGTGGTTTTAGTTAATAAAGAAATATTAGAGAAAACAATTAATAGTATAAAGAGTAATTGGCAAATAATATTTTTGGGAATAGTGTATTCAGTATTAGGAATGGTTGCATCTATATTAGTAGGGGCACTTTTTACAGGCCCATTGGGTTTAGCAAGGGGTTTTATTCTTGCATTAGTTGAAAGCTCAATAATTTCAAGTTACATCTTTGTATTATATAATGTTATTTCCTACAACCGTTTTAGATGGAGAGATGTAAAGAATGGCTTCACATATTTTATCTGGAAGGTTTATGCAGTATTATTTATCTTCTACTTAGGAAGTATAATTTTGAGTTTTATCGGCAGCTTACTGGGTGGAATTATATTTGTTTATCTAATGTTAGGTATTAGTATATTGGTTTTTATAATCTTAAACCCAATTCCTGAAGCACTTTATGTCAAGACTTACAATCCATGGGATACGGTTTTATATTGCCTTGAATTCATGAGAGGAAACTGGCTGAACTGGATAATACCTAATATTGTTTTCTTTTTACTATTATTTATAATATCAGGTGGAGGCATTTTAAATGTTTTTAGTATATTTAATAACTTTACACTGGCTTATGGAATGGTTGTAATAGTTAGATATTTGCTAGCTAGTGTAATTCTTTCTTTTGGAATGATATATAGGGGGCATTTATTTACCCTCTTAAGTACCTCTACAAGAAGAAAGAGAATGTTTATGAGGAAGGTATAAGGAGGATTTAAGTGAGAGTATCAGAGGAATATTTTAATAGTAAAACAGAAGATATTAGCTTCATTAGTCTTCGAGAGGACAAAACACTGGAGCTAAAAGACTTAACACTGGATAAGGATTTACCATTGCCAGTTGTAACTAATAGACTTTTAACGGAATTAAACAAGCTTGATGATAATAACGGTATTACTATCCAAAGAGTGATAGAAGGAATTCTTCATTTAATAGGTGCAGATCAAGATTTCATTCATAGAGAAGAATATGGGAAAATACTTGATGGAATCTTATCAAAACCAGAAGAAGAAATATTCGCAATGGGTTTAACTAAGTTAGAAGAAGGAGATCTTGATGAAAGTGGCTTAATTTTTAGGGCTTTTAATTCTCTATATGGATCTAGGGATAGTGAATTCTACTACGCAATGGTTCTTGAAGGAATGGGAAGAAAATACTTTGATAGGGGTGACTTAGATTTAGGCAATAAGTTTCTTGAAGAATCTACTACAATATTGGAAGAACTTTTAAATGAAGACACTACATTTTATCCAGCATATTATAAACTGGGTTATCATTACAAGTTTTATGAACAATTTACAAAAGCAAAGTTAACCTGGGACAAGGTATTAGTTTATGATCCTGATGAGAATAGAAGACAGGAAATTCGTCAAGAAATTGCTCTAATTGATTTAGACTCTAGGGTTGAACTAGGACTATCTTACTTGAATAATATGATGTATGAAGACGCAATAGAAGTCCTTATCAAATTAATGCCTAAAGAGATAAAGAATTGGTATATAAACTATTTGCTGGGAATGGCTTACAGAGGATATGGTGATAACTTAACAGCTATTGAATACTTCTATCAAGCACTTGATAACGAGGAGAATCCTCAAGATGTATATAATGAATTAGGAATAACATTCTTTAATGATGGAAATATTGAGAAAGCCATTTCTATATTTACTGAGGGGATAGATAAATTAGAAGAGGATTACAGATTGTATTTTAATAGAGGATTAGGTTATCTAAACTTGGGATTAATTGATAAGGGATATGAAGACATAAAGATTGCTGCAAGCTTAAATCCAGAAGATGAAAATATACAAGTACAATTGAATGCAATAGAAAAATTCTATGAGTAATTTGGAGGGATACTATGATAAAAAAGCTTGATGATCTCCTATTGATCAAGGGGAATAAGATGAAATTAGCAGTTGTTGCATGTCAGGATGAGGATGTCTTAGAAGCAGTGGTTGAAAGTAGCAATATGGGAATAACTGAACCTATTCTAATAGGTGATAAAGAAGAAACCTATAAAATTGCTGAAAGAATAGGCCTTGATGTATCAAATTTTAAGTTTGTTGAGGAAAAAGATCTTACCTTAGCTGCAGAAATTGGAGTTAGAATGGTATCCAATGGAGAAGCGGATTTTATAATGAAAGGTCTAGTAGACACTGCTATTCTTATGAAAAGTGTTTTAAACAAGGAATGGGGTCTAAGGACAGACAGTTTACTAAGTCACGTGATGGTTTATGATGTCAAGACATATCATAAATTAATATATTTAACAGATGGAGGAATGAATCTAAGTCCATCATTAGATGAAAAGATAAGCATAGTTAAAAATGCTGCTCTTGTTGTTAAAGCAATGGGAAATGAAACAGTAAAGGTAGCAGCATTAGCAGCCAAAGAGAAAGTAAACCCCAAGATGCAGGCAACAGTTGACGCAGATAAGTTACAGGAACTTTCTATGAAAGGGGAATTTGGAAATGATGTAATCCTTGAGGGACCATTAGCACTTGATCTAGCATTATCAAAAGAAGCTGCAGAGGTTAAAAAATTTGAATCTAAAATAGCAGGAGATACTGATATACTACTTGTTCCAAACATTGAAATGGGAAACGGGATAGGCAAAGCAATAACTTATTTAGCTGAAGGAAAATCAGCAGGTATAATCATGGGAGCTAAAGCACCAGTTGTTCTTGTATCAAGAGCTGATGATAAAGATTCAAAACTTTATTCAATTGCATTGGGAAACATGATAGCTAGTTACATTAATAAAATGTGTTAATTGCAACATTTATAGCCATAAAATCATACAAAGTATATACAAATATTTTTTAAATAGTCGTTGACTTTATGCAAAAAAGATGGTAATATTTAAAAAGTCAGCACACTTAATAAATAAGTCTTGATTAAAAACTTTAAAAAACTTTAAAAAAGGTGTTGACCAAGAGTTGGTATACATGGTATACTAACAAAGTCGCCTCAAGAGAGGCCGACATGAACCTAGATAACTAAACAGTATGAGAACTTTGAATAAAACCAAG
>Ga0265293_10001354_pt1 | contig 53440 bp, 72 predicted proteins | sample Munlanlewell138R_FD_192505 | JGI IMG/M metagenome (GOLD analysis project Ga0265293, IMG submission 192505) | Leachate microbial communities from a municipal landfill in Southern Ontario, Canada - Leachate well 138R | ecosystem: Engineered > Solid waste > Landfill > Unclassified | place: Canada... | reverse complement strand
TTGGTAATGATTTAGTAATTGAAGATGGTATACTATTATGTGATTGTACTGGATTAACTTCAATTGAAATTCCAAATTCTGTAACTTCAATTAGAGGGTTTGCTTTTGCTTGTTGTGATGGATTGACATCAATTACAATTCCTAACTCTATTACTTCAATAGATGAAAATGCTTTTGCTTATTGTAGAGAATTAATTTCAATTATCATTCCTGATTCTGTTACCTCAATAGGAAAATTTGCTTTTGAAGGCTGTAATGGATTAACATCAATAACAATTCCAAATTCTGTAACTTCAATAGGTGATTTTGCTTTTTCTGATTGTAATGGATTAACTTCTGTTATAATTCCAAACTCCGTAACTTTGATAGGAGAAGGTGCTTTTTCTGATTGTACTGGATTAAAATCAATTGAAATACCCAATTCAGTAACTTCTATTGGAAAAGGTGCTTTTGAAGGTTGTATAGAATTAGAATCAATCACAATACCAAACTCAGTTACGATAATTGAAAATTTTGCTTTTGCTAATTGCAGTAAATTAACTTCTGTTACAATTCCAGATTCGGTTACTTCAATTGGACATGCTGCTTTTTGGGATTGCCACCCTGAATTAGAAATAATTAGAAAATGATACTAAAACTAAACACAGAAGAAACTCTTAAGTTATTTGATTATGCATATAAAAAATGTGATTATGCAGCAGTCGTAATAGAAGATAAATTTGTTTGCTTAAATTTCCTAACCACATTAGTAGATATTTTATCTAATGAGGAATCATTTGCTGTGATATGGGAGAAGAGAGAAGAAGCATATTATTTGTATCTTAAGCAAATAAATACTAAAAAAACATTACTCCTTAGTATTAACAATGATAAAGCCTTAGATGTAGCTAATAAGTTTAACTTACCACATCTAAAAATACTTTTTACCAAGAGTGAAGTAATTACTTATTTAGAATATTATCAACATTGGAGGAGAGGAGGAGAAGCAGAGATGCCAGACCCTAAAACTCTTGGATATGTAATAGATGAAGCAATAAGAATACTAAAAAGCCTCCCTAATTAGAGAGGCTTAATTTTTGGTGTTTAATAAGGCATAACAGGAGTCTGTGTTTGACTTTCCCATTTCCACATATTCAGATTATTGTAATACTTACCATTAAACTCCGAAACTTTCATATTAACACTTGCAATCCCTTCCGAACCTAAAGCTATCTTAGGTATCTTATCTCCAAAAGTAGTTACTACTATTGAATTAGGATGTTCTATAGAGGTCTCTTCTATAACATACTGAAACTTCACGAAAGCACTTCCGTCTTTTTTCTTCCCACTTAAGTCTGCGACATTAGTGATTTTCCCTTTAAATTTTAAAATCATTTTATTCTTTATTTGTTTGTTTTTCTTCGTCAATTAATTGGTCTTTATAAGAATACTTAATCGGTGAATTTATTTGATATTTACATCTCACGCATTCATCGATAAAATTATTTTCTATTGCTATCTTATAACGGCAATTCGAGCAATTTTCAGCTAAAATCCTCATAGGAGGTGAAATTAATTCATCTTTAGATTTATCATAAACTTCCTTCATGAACAGTTTAGCTAAGTCAAGAAATTCTGGGTCGTTAGCATCTCTAAGTCTATCACAAACAAGACTTTGAAGCACAAGAGAACTTTGCTCTATCTTTTGGTCTAACTCTTCTTGAGAGATAACAGTTTTTTCTTGCTTAACTAAAGGAACTCCACTCATAACCCTATTAACCTCTTGCATATACTTCTCTGCTGCATGAGAGGAGAAGAACAACTTAGATTCATTCTTTAAAAACACTCCCGTCTTTTTTACTTTAGGATATATAAACATATCATATATCCTCCAAGCCTCAATAGGGAGAACCATATAAGCAATTATGCATAGTTTCTCGTCTTTTGTTAATCCTAAAGAAACGTCTCCATCTATAAAAGGTATCTTTTCCATTTTGCAAATATACGAAAAAAAATTAAAAATTCCAATTAATACTTTTTGTTTTCACTTTTTCGCAATATTCTAAAACCGACTTTGGGTCAATTCCCTCTCCTCCTGCAATGATTTCTTTAAACATATCCAAGCTATCACAAAAATACCCTCTTTTTGGCACTTTTAAAAGCCATTTAGCCTGTTTGATTAAGTGTTCGGTATTATGGCTCGTTTCAGGGCATTTCATCTCTATACCCGTCAAAAATCCATCTTGAACAAATAATAAATCAGACACTCCACTAACAAGACCAAGAGAGAGCATAACTCCCCCTTGTCCTTGTGATTTTGTTTCTTGAAATGTTGCAAAAAGTTCTCCTCTTCTTTCAGGATAAGTTTCAGAAAAGTATCTAACACATTCTGCTTGTAGTTTATGTTCAGGTTGAGAGTGCGAGCGTTTCTTTGTAGGTTGGGTGAATGTTTTAATCATATAAACAATTATTGTTAAGCCATTTATCAACCTTAGGTATTCTTTCTTTGTAGCATTTAAACCACTCGTCATTATTTATAGTGTGTATCAACCTTGAGCAAATCTCTTTTGTTTGATTATACATCGTAGGATATGTTTTTAATGAGTTTTTTACTGCTCCATTAAAAATAGCTTGGTATATATTAGCTCTTGAGGAAATACCTGTGGTTTTAGCTATATCCGCAGCTCTTAAATCAAAGAGATTGCATACATGGTAAAATAGATGTCTATCTCTTATTTTGTATAATTCACGACTTTTATTATCTCTAAGGTCGTATCCTATAACGTCATTTGTTGTTAATAGGATTAATTCTTCTAATTCCATTATTTTCTTTTGTTTTTAATTTTACTCCAAATATTTTCATTAAAAAAGTACCAATAAGATGGTTTAATCTTTAAGGCTTCTGCTGCTTCTTTAAAAGCCTTCTTTTCGTAAGGTACATTCTTTAAGCAGACCTGTATTAAAATTCTATTAGTTTTCCAACCAGATATTTTCTTTCTTATCGCCCATTGTCCGATACTAAGCTCATGTTCAGGGATAGTGTCTGTTATCTTTCCAACCTCTTCTAAATAAAGTTGATACTCATGCTTTTCTGTAATAAATACACGACCACAAGCGGGACATACTTTGCAAGATATAGGCACTAACCTTCCACAACCCTCAAGACCATTAATATCCGTTCTATCAGGGTCGCAAAGTTTACTCTGTTGTAATCCACCAACAGAACCCTCATCATGCCATAGATTCCATTCTCTTGCTTGTTGATAAAGTCCATGTCTCTCGATATTGTTACCAAAATCTAAGATATAAAACTCCTCTTTACCTGGGAATATCCTTGCACCTCTTCCGATAGCTTGTAAATACTTAGTAATAGAAATGGTTGAGAAGTTAAGAATACACACCTCTATATCGGGGCAGTCGAAACTTGAAACAGCCATACCGACGTTTACTAACACTTTGAATTTGTTATTTGCAAACTCTTCAAAAACTACCGACTGCTCATCGGAATAAGTCTTATCAGAATCAAAAGAACCTGAGAGGACATATTTAGCCGATACTCCTTGTTCGTTAAACTCTTGTGTTATAGCAATAGCTTGCACAGAAGACACACAGAAGCATATAGCTTTTTTATCAGGAGTAATCCTTTTGTATTCAGATACAACACCTGTATATACTTGCTTACTCTCGAAAACTCTTGCTAAAGACCTTTGGTTATAATCTCCACTATACTTATCTATACTCACGGTATCTAACTTAGGAGCAGGTAAAGAGAAATGTCTTGCTTTAGTAAGGTAATGCAAGCTAATCAACTCCTCTATATCTATCCCTGACACTATTGCATTATATAAGTGTCCTAATTGTTTTTGTTTAGAATATCTATGAGGAGTAGCTGTACACCCAATCACAAAGCATTCAGGAGTTATGTAGTCAAATATATAATCAGCCACAGTCTCATGACATTCATCTATAATCAATATATCAATAGTCTTTATAAACTCTCTCCACACCTCTTTCTTTACTCTATTCTTTATTGTTTGAGCCATACCAGCTACTACATTACATTTAGGGATATGAGAATACTTAGGATTAACATAAGAGATTTTTAGTCCTACCGATTCAAGAGTGCCACCATTTTGAAATAACATCCTTGTACGACTTGAGAGGATTAGTATTTTAGAGTTTTTTAATTGGGACTGTTTTGCTATGTAACTGAAAATTAACGATTTTCCAGACCCCGTAGCAGCCTGCATTATCACTCTTTTATGCTTAGCTAATCCAGTTCTAATCTCTTGTATAAGTTCTTTTTGATATGGTCTTAATGTTTTTTCTTTCATTTTTATTTTATTTCCTTTTTAATGTTATAAAGCAAAAGTTCAAACCCTCAAACTCAATCTTCTTATACCAATGTGCCAAGAATGAACCGACCTCTATTTTATATATATCTTTAATTATTTCCCTCCCTTTTTTAGACAAAGGGTTAACATACTCTATAAGAGCAACTCTACACACTACATTATCAGCCGTGATAATATCAGGGTAAGGTTCAGAACAAATAAAGTCTATATTATTCTCTATTGCCAATAAAGGTACATATATCTGTGGCAGGTAGTTATGCTTTATTCTTATCAATTTTCTTAAGTATTAAATAGTAACATTCAGTATCACTAACCTCTTTTCCATAGTTAGTCCTCCAATAATCCACAATCTCTGCTATACTCAAATTATAAAGATGTAAAGCGATACAATCTGATATTTTGTTATTCAAAGGGATTATAGTTTTGTTGATAATCTTATATCTTGTCTTATCTGCCATAATCAAGGTTTGCCCTATTTCTGCTTTACCTATCTCTCTATTAAGCATAAAAGCTAAAGGTAATAAAATAGCTGCATTCTTAAGTCTCCAGCTTATATGAGTTATTTCTATATCCGAGTCCATATCTTATTTTTTTATCATTTTGTTTATTTTCTCTTGATAGTGTAACTTTCCTATAAAAACAGATAACCTACCAAGAGGAGTACTTTTATCACTATTCAAATATAACATATTAGTTACATGTTTTATTTTGTCTATAAATTGAAACCTATTAATCTTCTTTCCTATACCCCATTCATAATATTTATTTTTATTTAAAATATCAATATTATCGTCATAATTCACTTCCTTACCGTCATTAAGTCCTATTTTATAAAACTCAAAAGCGAGTAAACATAAAGCATAAGGTATTCCATTTTTAGCATTGTGCATTCTTAACATATCTAAAATATGAATCACACCACTACTGGTTGAATTAATATATACGACAGCATCTCTATACTGCATATAGTTCAACTCTTCCTCATAAAGGAATGAGAATCTACCTATCTCTTCATACTCTTCAAGGAAATTTTTTATAGCTTGAATATCTTTAGACTTAACAGCATCATTCACCCCCTTAACATAAAGGGAGTAAACGAATTTTGCCACAGCATTAATTTTAATATTATCTAAAATAACCATATCTTATTTAAAAAAAATTTCTCCACCATCTACCATAACTTGACCATCCAAAAGAGTATTTTCATCTACCTCATGAGTCCAAGCAACAATCAAATTCAAATCTAATTTCTCACTAATATCTCTAAGAACATCTAAGTCTCTTGTAGTAAAAGCAACGTCATCAACAAAAGCCAAACGAAGAGCTTTATCTTTCAGGTTAAGTCTTGCAGCTTGTAACATAAGTCCAATTATAGTTCTTTGGAAAGAGGAGTACTCAAACATAAATCTATGTTCTTTATTTTGGTTATTAAAGTATTCAGTATCATATTCTCCATTGTACATAACCCAAACCTCAACTTTACCTGAATCGGTTTCTCTTGGTACGATATTCATACCTTTGACACCACAATCTATTGAGGCATATAGTTTTCTAAGAGTATCTATTTCTTTCTCATATATACCTTTAGCCTCTACCCAAGAAAGCCAATATTGATAACGAGTATAAACAGAGTTAGTTTTTTCAGCAGCAGTTTTTCTTTCTTCTAATCCTTCTATCTCCTTTTGAAGTTCTGTTGTATCAGCCACTTTCTTTTCAGGATAATTTAATGGAGAATCAGATAGGGCTTTGTATCGTGCATAACTACTTTTTAATGCTTCTGCTAAGGCTTGGTCAGGAGAAGCAAGTTTAGGCTCGATAGGATTATGATTCTTAACCCATTCATCTTGATAAGCATTTACTATCTCTTGTACTTTTTGGAAAGCATCTGAATTTCCTAATACCTCTGCTGCTCTATTTCTCAAATCTAAGCAATCAGATACTAAATTATATTTTTTTTCTAAAACAGCATTATAAATATTAAGAGCTTCTTGATATTCCTTCTCTTTAGCCTCGTTATCTAATCTTATCTTCTCTTTAATAGCTAACCCCTCATCCTTAATCTTTTGTAAAGCATCAGACCTTTCTCTATCTATCTTAGCTTTCGCAAGTTCATAAGCATCATTCCCACCATTTTCAAGTCTATCTTTCTCTAATTTCTTAGCAAGTATAGTATCTTCGATTGTTTTTACGTCGATAGCTTGTAACTTAGATAATTTATTTTCATCCCAACCTTCTTCCTCAAATACAGACATAAAAGCACCATTAGCTTGAGCTATTGCCCTTGCATTATCTCTTATCTTCTTGGCTTTTAAAATTCTTTCTACAACCTCATCAGCTCCAAGTGCTTCAAGTTCTGGTTTAAATAACTTCTCTATAAGTTTTCTATGAACAGCTTGATTCTCTGAATGCAAATCAGGCATAGAAAAAGTAAGTTCAGTTGTAAGCATTTTGACATAATCAGAAGCAGTACAAGGAACTCCGTCAATAATAGGAGTATATTGTTTCCCGTTCTCATCCTTAGAATAAAGAAATATTTCAAACTTAGGCTCTCCTTTACTTTCTCCTTTTTGATATTCTGTTACCTTTGCTCCTACGAACAACTTAATCTCTCCGTCAAGAAGTTGAGCTTCTGCTAAATATCCTTTTTCAAGAATATCTTTCTTTTTAATAGCATCTGAACCACTTATAGATGTTTTTATTAAATCCAGCAAAGTCGATTTTCCGTTACCTGTTTCGCCAGTTATCGCTATCAATTTCTTATCTAAAATACTTGGAGTTAGATTAGCAGCACGGATAATACCATGATTTTCTGCTCTAATTCCTATTAATTTTACTTGTTTTTGTTCCATTTTTTTATTTCTTATTTATTTCCTCTAAATCTTTCCCACTATTAAGATATTCATCAGCAAATCTAACTCTATCCTCTACTTTTTGCAACATATCTCCCATCTCTTGCCTTGTAAAGACAAACTCTATTCCCCTACTCTCGTCTAAAACAGGTCTCACATCAAAAGGATTATCATCAAATTGAGGTCTATACTTTAAGAGAATAATCTCATCTACTTCAGGGAATAATAAAAATTGAGCAAGTATTTGATACTTATGTTCATCAAATGCTTCAATTCTTTTCTTATCATAAGGAAGAGTAGGCGAGAAATACCTGCAAATAGCTTTATCTCCAACAACACACTTTATCTCTATAAGTTTCGTCAATATACCCTCCTCAAATACAAAGCAGTCAGGCGAACCACCTAAACCCCAATCATTCTTAACAAAGACTATCTCATCAAAATCTTTACTACAATGTTTAATATCCCATTCAGGATGTTGGCTTCTCATCCACTCAACTGCATAAGGTTCGTTTTCTGTACCAAGAGTTAATGAACGAGCAAACTTAGGGCATAAAGGCTCATTAAACGTCCTCTCGTATTGTTTTTGGTAAAGATAGGTAATATTACCCTCTATCCATTTTCCACTCGCAGAAAAGAGCTTATCCACCTCAGAAGCAGTAATAACTCCTACTCTCTTTTTAAACCATTCTTTTTCCCTATTTTCCATTTTTTAAGATATTTTCAATTTCAGTACTAATTATATATTTACTTCTCATATCGTTTACCTTTCCTCCACTCTTAACAAAAGCTACACATTTATCCCAATTAGGGTGTTGCTGATTAAGAACAGGAGGAATAGTTGGAGGGAGTTTAGATATTCTTAAACCCCATCCCATTTGTCTTGTCTCCTCTCTGGTAAGTCTAACAGGGAAATCCTTAATATCTTCTAAATGCCATTCATCTTTTCCTGCTAATTTACATAATAGCTTTTTATTAGTGGTATTTAAAACCATAGGAAGCGTAGCATAAGGATTAGGAGCAAAGTACGCTAAGAAAGCACTTATTTCTTTACCATTTACATTCTCTTTCTCCTTAAATTCTATTCTTTCAATAACGATATATTCTATATCTTTCCCATTAGGTAATATCTCAACTCCACTATGAGTTAGTTTACCTCCACATCTTATGTGTCGTCTGATTGGTTCTTTCATATTATTTTTATTTAATAGTTTTTAATATTAATAATTTTCTTTCTTTACGAGTAGCTAATCTAACGTCTCTAATATCGTTATCATTAGATATACGTCTTGAACTCTTTGCTACCTCTTCCTCGTCATATAGATAATCTGTGTCAAGACACAAGGCTATCTTACAACCCAATATGTGTTTACTTTCGTCTTTAACGAAAATATAAGCCATGCCACTATTTATTGTTTTACAATAGTAAATTTTGTCTTCTTTCATTTTCATTTTGCAAAGATAATTTATTTTCTAATACTATTTTATTTTTTAAGGTTATTTAACAGTTGGGTTGGTAAGTTATTACCTTTAAAACATTCTGATTCTTATGCATATTATCCCAAGATTGTCGCAGGTCGGGCAGTTAAATCCCTCTTCATAAGAAAGTTTTAGAAAATATCGTCCGTGCATTTATTCGCTGTTCTGCAATTTTAAAATATTCCTCGTCTTTCTCTATTCCGATACCTATTCTATTGTTTTTTATAGCTGCTAAAATTGTACTGCCACTCCCCATAAAAGGGTCTAACACTGTTTCTCCTTCTTTAGAACTGTTTAAAATATATAATTCCATTAATTCTACTGGCTTTTCTGTTGGGTGTATTTTATTCCCAATTATATTATTAAACTTATGAACAGTTTTTGAAGAAGGGTTATTTATAGTCTTAGCATTTCCTTTCCTCATAAATAAAACATACTCACAATTTTTCATATACCACCTATTAGCATTGGCGTTATTCTTTTCCCATATTAAAAGATTGTGAGTTTTAAATCCCACTCTCTCGGCTAATTGTTGGATAGTAAATAAGTTTAATAAGTTTGTCATTATATAAATATGTGAGTTGTTTTTTAAAACCCTGTAACTTTCTTTTAACCAATCTAAATGATTAATATCATTCTGTTCAAATATCTTTCCATCATTTTTTGAAAGTACAGAGTTAGGATAGCCACTTGCCCACTTGCTTTTATTTCCTCCTGATATAGTTCTATATGGTGGGTCTGTTACAATTAAGTCTACACTCCCATCAGGTATATCTTTCATAACCTCTAAACAATCTCCATTATACAATTTTATATTTCCCATAATTTATTTTTTGCAAAGATACTAATTAGTTGATAACTTACAAATTATTTAACATTATTTAATACTAAATTCGTAATTACTATTGTTTGACTTCTCTATATCATAAAGTATCTCACTCAATTCGTCTTCGAATTTAGGCTTATCATTTTTAGCTAATAATCTCTTTTGTGCTTGTTTCCTTCTATTTTCCGCTTTTTTAGGGGATTCATAAAATATGTATTCCCATAATTTATTTTTTTTATAGAACTCATCCAAATAATACTTAGTTACGTTTATATGTTTTAACATTTCCGCTTTACTCATATTCTTGCAGTTGTCTAAAATAAACTGCTCATGTTCTTCTGTTACTTTATGTTTTAATACTCTTAATTTATTTTTACTCATAAATTTCCTCACTCTATTCTCGGATATTCCTATTTCAGAACACATCTCTTTTACTTTTTTAGTTTTATAATTATCCCTGACATACTGCTTTTTTTCTTTTGTAAATTTTATTTGGCTATTAGTCCTTTTCCTATTGTAAAGATAACAAGGGGTTAAGTTATTAGCAGTCATAAACATACTTATAGTAGTATGATTTACTCCTAATTGAATGCTCATATCTCTAATAGACATTTTTTTATAATTAGCTAACACAAATTCAGTATCCAGTTTTTTGTTCTTCATGTTATTGTTCAAATGTATTCTTTAAAGCCTCAATAATTTTATATATAGATTCAGGTTTACCCCCAGTTACACCAAAGACGTAGTAGTTTAAGTCATAAAAAGCATCGCTCATATCTCCAAACTTCTCTTGATGTTCATCATCTATACATTCAATCCCTTTTCTTATCTTCTTTGATAAAGCCAATATTTGCTCTATCTTATTCTTATACCCTGCTTTTAAGTGCATACCATAGTTCTTTAAGCTACTACTAACTTTACCTGCTGTTAGCTCTAATAAATCAATATACATAAACATAATAGTAGTATTTTGGTTTATAGCCGAATTTACATCGTCTATATCCTCTTTAGACATTATCTTTTCAGGAAAGACCATTTTTTCCTTTTTTGAACCTTTAATTTTTGCTCTTCTCATTTAATATTTTATTATTTGGTGAATATTTTTCACTTTTTTATCTTGCACAATTCCAAGACAATCGACAACAGAATGTCCTTCAATTTTAAAAGTTATTTCTATTTCTTCCGCTTCCAAGTCTTTGTAATACTCTAATAGGGCTTCTTTGATTTTTTCCATGTTCATTTATATTTAAAATTAAAAAGTGCTACCATTAATTTGATAGCACTTGCAAAGATACGATAAGAAAAAGAAATAACAAAATATTTAACTATATTTTAACCCTTAGACATAGTTTCAATAGCTGCATTATTATCTATATTAGGAAGTACAGGGTTAGTTTCGTCAGCACCTCTTGCTATTTCTTCGTCCCATTCTTTCTTAATTTTCTCCCATTCTCCAACTCCAGCTCTTTCTAATTCATTAACTGCTGTTTCTCTACTCAACACTCGAGCATAAACTTGATTAGTAACGATAGAAGAAACCTCCATTTCATTACTTGGAACAAATACTTGAGGTTCAAAAGATAACTTCATCTTACTATACCCCATAGTATCTTGTTCTATCAATCCAACAATCTCTTTAAATATACTTACAACCTTCTTTAAAGCAGGGTACATCCTCGTATGAGCTTCGATAGCAGCTTTAATTTCAGGGAAATAAAGAGTACGTAGATAAGCTCCTGAATCGTTACTGCCTTTAAGCAAGTCAGGAGTAATAATAACCGTATTAGTACTTTCCCATAACATCTTAAAGTTTATATCTAAGTCGATAGTAAACACATTAGAAGCATCAGCAGGTTGTAAAATCTTAGCATCAGCATCCTTAGTTTTACCACCGATAACCTTTCCTTGAAAATTCACATTAGGCAAGCTCATAGCAGGGGAGTTCAGGAAAAGAATTTGAAAAGCATAATACTTTCCACTCTCTGCTAAATCAGACATAAGTTTCTCTATCCTATTAATAGTATTTTGAGCATGCCCCCAAATAACATCAGGCTCTCTATGATAAGCAACAGGACATTGTGTTAAGCCATGTATAGTCTCTCTAATAAGGTTATAACCGTCATTGCTCCTTTTTACACCCTCTTTTGGTTCTCCTTTTATCCACAACTTAACACTTTTATTATCATAAATCTCTACAGCTTGGTTGTTCTTATAAGAGAATACTCTAATAAACACATCGTTACCATTCTCATCTAAAGCAGTAACACAAGTATCTCCTTTATCGAAACGAAATATTTTAAAATCTACCTCATTTTTATTACGATAAAGATACCAAGCAACATCTCCTGTTCCAAAAGCACCCTCTGTGAAGTCCATGAAAGCATTATTCATACCTCCTAAATTCCAATAAGACTTTAATGTTTCAAGCCTTTCAGAATCCTCTGCACGTCCCTCATTCCCTAACCATATCCCACCACCAGCAGTATGACATACTTTATGAGATAAGATAGTCTTTTGAAGAGCAAAAGAAACTCTCTCAACCTCTTCGTATCCGTCAAAAACATTCTTTTTTTGCTCTGTATCGTATTTATACTTAGGTCTATTACTACGATAATTCACATCATATATCACATGAGAGCTTGGGTTAAGCTCATCAAGGAACATAGATTGAGTATATTCTATAAACCTACCCCTATCTAATACAGCAGGAGTAATCGAACTTACATAAGTTGATTTAGGTTGATTATTATTCCATAATCTTCTCTTCCATGCTGGCTTTACTAATAATTCATCTATATTTTCCATAATTAAAATATTATATTATTTTTTTAATTCTTGCTTTTATTGTTTCAATTGCATCAGGATTATTATCTATTACAATCCACCTTCTACCTAATCTTTCAGCAACAGCAGCAGTAGTCCCACTACCCCCAAAAACATCTAAAACAATAGACCCCTCATTACTACTTGCCTTAATTATTCTTTCAATAAGTTTTTCTGGTTTTTGAGTTGCATAACCAATTTTTTCTTTTGACATCGCATTAATTGTTGCAATATACCATGTATCAGAGGGCAAAACTTTATCATCAGGAATTTCGGATGATTGGCTTTTGGTTGTAACCATTGCACCCTTATAATTTAGTCGATTTTTTGATCCTTCAGTCATCAAATTATGATCTTCGAGAACATCTAAGTAGTTAAATAGAAAGTTATCTGATTTTGTATAAAACAAGATATTATCATGCTTACTATTCCATTTAGTTTTTCCTCTCCCTCCCCATAAGTACCACCATATAATTTCATTTTGAAATCTATCTTTACCAAAAACATCATCAAGTAATATTTTTACATAATGTCCAGCATGCCAATCAAGATGAACATAAATACTTCCTTTCTCACTTAAAAGTTCTTTAAGTAAAACAAGACGAGGATATAGCCACCTTAGATAATTGCATTCTCCTTTACTACACAATAGCTCTATGTTTATTATCTCATCTACTCTATTCTTAGGTTCATAAACATCTTTCCAAGCTGGCATTCCAAACTTCTCATCTACTTTTATTCCGTAAGGAGGGTCAATGTAAACTAAATCTACTTCCACTCCATTCTGTATAAGCTCTTTCATTAAGATTAAATTATCTCCATGAAGTACTTGTCCGTTTCCTATTTGCATAATTCTATATATATTTCAACAATTTTTTCGCATTCATCTTCAATCTTATAATTCTCTTTAATATAAGAGCTTAGGTTTTGTTGTAACTCAGTAACTCTTTCAGGATTGTTCAGTAACTTCTTTATTTCTTTTGCCCAATCCTTAGCTTTACTCTTAGTAGGCATCAAGACACAAATATCTTTATCCTTAGCAACACTTGAATAAGGAGTAAGGTCTTGACATATTACTGCGGTGTTCTTATAACCTGCCTCTACGAGCTTTAGTTCAGATTTGTAATGGCAAGGCTTAGTATCCACCAAAGGCACTAAGAGAACATCTAAATAGTCGTAGTGAGTAAGGTAGTTATCAATATCTTTAGTCCATCTACGAGAATAAGGTTCAAAACTTTCATAAGGATAAGGTTGAGGTATCATTTGAGATAGATACTGCTTGTATTCAGGAGAAATAATTGAAAGATTATCAGTTAATATCCTTTCAAAATTCCCCCAAGGGCTTTCTTCGTAGGTAGAGAATCTCCATTGAGTATTTCCTTTTGAATCATAATATGGAGTTACACATTTATCATCAAATCCAATAACCATAAACCTAATCTTATCCAATTCGGGTTTAAGGATATTAACTACTCCTCTAAGGAGTTTTACATCTTCAATATGAGAAGCTCCACAAAGTATTCCCACTCGAAGCCTTTTATCTTTTGTTTTAGTTGTTTTAACTTGTATTTCATCTTTATCTATCACGTTTTTAATTACTGCTACATTCTTATTAAGTTTAAGCAACTCTTTTCTAAAGTATTCTGTTGTAGTAGTAACATAATCTGCATTCTGTAAGGCGAAGATAGTCTTTTTATTTAAGCCGTTAGTAACGTAGTTAGTGTATTGCGATAACTCTTTGATAGGAATCCAGTAATCATCAATATCAACAATTATTTTAGCTTTAGGATTATGATGTTTAATCAAATTAAAAGCATTATGATAAGCACAACTATTCTCGTGTACATGAATAACGTCAAAATGTTGAGAGATATAAGGATTGATTTTAAAATCATCAATACTTATGCTGGCTAATCTTACTTTATCCTTCATCTTATTATAAATATAAGCCGCTCTATCTATCATCCTATATTTTCCTACCCCTGTTTCATTGGGTACAATGTTTAATACTTTTATCATTTTTATCTTTATTTTAATTTACCAATCCATAAGATAATCCTCTTCATTATACTCAATCTCTTCTTCATCTTTTATTTTTGCATTAATCTCGAATATCATCCTATATATATAGCAGTCGGTATCATCAGGAGAGCAATAATGTTTTTTCTTGTAAGTATTTTTACTCTCAAAATATATCTTTCTATTGCTATCCTTTTCATACCTTAAGAATAACTCTTTTTCTTGAAGTAACACTTCTTGTAGAGTTTTCTTTTCATTATTCCTTCCATAAGGGATTATAGTATTAGGGTCTATTGTACAAGTAATTAATCCACTCTTATATAAAGCTATTAATTTATCCATTAATTGGTCTCTCAAGGAAACATAATCAATAATAATAGTTTTATTGCCATTCTCATCATATTGAGGCAAAGGTCTTGTGTGTGATATAATAGGTATAGAACCTAATAAATAATCATCAATATAATTACCTATCCCATTTCCGTCAAAACATATATGATGTCTTTTAACCCCATACTTTTCACTTAATCCTTTCAACCAAGATACTTTCGCTTGAGCATCATCAGTATAAGTTATCTCTCTTGCTATTGCCGTTAACCCTCTCCATACCCAAGCCACAGAAGGGTCATCTCCATCTCCAATATCCGCACTAATATACATAGTAGTATTAGTATCAACAGCATTAGAAAATTGGAAGGTTATATCAGAGCGAGTAAGCATAGTAGAACCTTTTTCTGTTTCGTTCCAATAGCCATAGAATAACTTTCTTTGTTCCGCAGAGCCTAAGTTGAATACGTTAGATACGTGTCCACCTTGAGTGCTATGAATCAAAATCTTATTATCCATCATAGCACAAGGGATAAAAGTAAAAGACTTAACCATATCATATTTAGTAAGCCCAAAATCTATCATTTCTTGAGTAAGTTTAATTTCGGCTCTATCAATAACCTCTTGTTTAGTATTACCCCATATTATATCATGTTCACTTTTACCAGATAACACAAAGTATCTAATCTTTCCTACACGTTCGGGGATAATTAAACCCTCCTCGTCTATATACCAATCTATCATAGTACGAGTAAAGTGCCAGCCATTACAGTTAAAAGTAGCTATCATTTTAGGTTTGAACCCAGAATTATCTCTATTTCTCGAAAAAAAGTAAGACCAAATATTAAATGAGAAATCTGTAAGCTCATCAAAAGCAATAAAAGAACATTGCTTATTCTTAGCTTTCTCTTGAGCCTCCCTCTCGCTTTTCTCTGTGTTCCCTTCAAAATTCGAGTGAGTTAGTTGTATTGAACTATTCCATTTTGCAAAAGTAAAGGTAGGATTATCTGCTGCCGTAAAGGAGCAGTCTTGATAACCTAAATAAATCTGTTTAGCTTGGTCAAGGATAGAACCACCCCCAGACTTAGCAGATACAAGTTCTTTTTTTATAATAAGAGCATTGTATCCATATCTATCTATCCCTCTAAGAGCTTCCATAAGTAGACCAAATGATTTCCCTCCACCTGGTTCTCCACCTGCAAATAACAAATCTACTTCTATCGTACCAAAACTCTCTTGTAAACCCTTTTGAGGCATGTAGTCGATATTGTCCCTAAGTTTAAACCCATTAATAATATTATACCCCTTATCTTTCAAGGTAGGAGCTTTCCTCACTACTTCTGGATAAAGTTCTGGCATAATAAAATTTTTGTTCTTCGGAGTAAACATGTTATTTTTTTTGCAAATATACAAAAAAAAATCATCTAATTAAGTTTGTATTTAAAAAAGTAGTATATTTGCAAAAATTAATAAAGATAAAAAAAAACATGAAGACAAAAATTTTAGAGGCATTAAAGAACAAGTACAAGAATTTGGGCTTTAGTGATAAGGTATTTGAAGGGGTTACCAACTCTATCCAAACCTTCGTTAAAGAGGAAGCAGAAATTGCAACGTATGTAGACGGGGCAGAAAGTATGCTTAAAGCCTTCCAAAGCTCGGCAGACCAATTAAGACAAGAGAAAGCTCTTTTAGAAAAAGAGAACTCTGAATTAAAGGCTTTGAAGGATAAAGAACCTAAAGAACCTAAAGAACCTAAAGAACAACCACCTACACCACCTACACTTGACCTTGATGCTATTGCTGATATAGTTAAACAAGCTATATCTCCATTTCAACAGAAAGTAGAAGCATTAGAATTAGGGGAGAAAAAGAAACAAATACTTACCACTGCAAAAACACAATTCCTTACAGATGAAATTCATCCTGAAAGAAAGGCATTAGCCGAATTAGCGTTTGAAACAGTGTCAACAAGTATATCAAATGACACCTTACCAGAAACTATTGTTAATCAAGCTAAAGACTTCTTTAATAAACAATGTTCAGCTATCGGAGTTAGTGGTTATAAGCCAGAGGGTTCAGAAGGAGATGCAAAACCAAAAAGTGCTGCTCAAGAATTTGTTGAAAAGCAGCAATCTAATACCGAATCTAAAACGAGTAAAATCGCAGAAAGATTAGGTATAGAAACAAAAGATTAATTAATTTAATACCAAAACATTATGTACGATTATCAAATGACTTCAAAGAGTACTACCTATGGTGGTTCAAGAGTTGTTTTGACAGGAACTAAGTACGGCGTTTCAAGTGGTCGTTATAAGGCAGACCTTACAAGGTTGCCTGATATGGCTAATGGAATTATCCCTGCTGGTACTCCTATCAAAATGGATGACACACTTAGAACTGTGGACATTCATTATGCTTTTGAAGTAATTGGGTCAGGCTCAACTGCAAACACACTCAGAGTTAAGAAAGGCTTTGAGGGTAGTAGATTAAAAGATGGAATGATTCTTATGGTTACACCTTCAGGAGCAACAGCTACTGGAACAGGTGCAGTTATTTCTGGATTAGATAGAACAAATGCAGATTACGATGAATTTACTTGTGCAGCTTTATCAGGAGCTACTTCAGGAGAAATTTTAGTAGAAGCATCAGCATCAGGAGCAACAGCTACTATTAAAGTATTGCCAAACGCATTTACTTTTTATGATGTAGTTAAAGACCCTAACGCTACCTATCTTTTTATAGATGGTTTGTTCAGCCAAACTGACGGAGTACTATTAACCAATAGAATACCTCCAATCTCATCAGTAATTAAAACTTATATGGCAGACCCTAATGGAGGGAATTGTACTATAAGGTATTCAACATCTAAAGAATAAGGAGGTAACCAATGAATAGACAATATCAAAACTACAACATACTTACAGATTTAGTAGGTAGTCAGGAAGATTTTAAGGTTCTTATCGATAATGCTAACTCAAAGTATAACAATGCTTTGTGGAGGTCATTTACCGATATTAAACCAGCTTCAATATCTAAAAAATTCTCTGCCATTGTTCAAGAAACAGGAATTATAGTAAAAGCCTCAGTTATAGGTTCAATGGGTAAAAAGCCTTTGATTTCTACAGAAGGAGGAAAAGTTTATTCCGATAGTATTCATAAGATAGGACAGGGATTTAAGGTAGACCAATCAGATATCAACCATATCGAGGAAATGAATTTAGTTTCTGGAGATTTAGCAACAGAGATGCTTAAAACCTACGACCTTAGAGCAACAACAGTTATAGGAGGATTTAATGCAACATGGAACGATTGGGCTTTTCAAGCTCTTTCTAACCAATCTATTGCAATAAAGAATCAAGGTATAACAGATTATATTGTTGATTTAAGGACACCAGATGAAAACAAACTTAAAGCTAAAGGTAGTGCAGGTTGGTTTACAAGTGGAACAACAGCTAAGATTGCTGATGACTTAGTACGAATGGACAAAGAAGCAGACGATAAAGGTATGCCTTCAATGAGAATGTACTGTGTTTCAAGAGCAACAGCTGATAAAATGATTCTTGATGCTAACCTTAAATCTATGGTTAATGCTTCATTAGGATATTATGATACTACTAATGCTTATATTAGCAGAAAGCGTTTCTTAACTCTTGTATCTCAAATCTTAGATATTCCACCTATCGTTATCATAGACGAAAAATCAAGAATCGAAGTTGATGGAGTACCACAATTAGATTCAGCATCTTTCAGTGATGATAAGGTAGTACTTGTGCCTCAAATGGCAATATTTGACATGCACAATTCCCCAAGTGATTACACTAAAGACAAAAATCCAGCAACTCTTAAAACTTTTGCTGAAGGCGGTTTAATAGGTGCAATTCAGTTGTATGAATCAGACCCTATCCAAGTTGTTACAAATATGGAATCTTGGTCATTTATTACGTTTAAGAATCCAAATTGGATAATTGCGTTAGACCATACATCATATTCAGCAACAGGAGCATAATACCTAATTAGATATGACAACAATAGAACAATTCCTACAAAATAGGCTCATCGGTTTCAATGTAAGCTCTCAAATGATTGAGGACGCTGCGAATAGTCCTGTTGAACAAGGCTTGGATGCTTTATTCTTATCGGATAGTGCTTATCCATGTCCTATGACAGATGACTTTATGAGAAGAAGAGATTATGCGGAGGGAACGTTGTATTATATGTGTATCGGCGTTTTCTCTTCCACTGGGGAGAAGAAACAAATAGGTAACAGAAGTTATACCTCTGCAAGTATCTCCATTTCTCTTAGCGATAAAAGCACACTGTTAAATAAAGCAAACGGACTAAGAATGAAATGGGGGTACAAAGTGGAGGAAACGGATAATACAGGTATTCATAATTATTCAGAGCTATGGTAGATGATAACTTTTATTACCCTGATTACTGCTTAGTAAGTAGAGGAGGTGGAACAACAGATGATGAAGGAAACGAAATATTTACTTCGGTTTACGAGGGAGTATGTAATGTCCAATATTCTCAAGGGGGTAACACGTCTTTACAAGGTAATACTTATCAATCAACACCTACTCTTGTACTTCCTGATAATGATTCTATCTTTTTAATTAATGATATGGTCTTAGTAAGGACAAGAAAAGGGAGAGAAATAAATTATAGCATAGAACAATTTGAAGACATAGAAGATGAAGATATAGGAGGAACTACAATTTGGTTAAAACAAGGTAATGATATTTAACGAAAAAGGGAATGTCAAACAACACTGTTATATTTACCAAAGGACTTACTAATTTCTCTATTGATATTGAAAAAAAGATAATAGAAGTATTAGACTATGTAGCTCAAGACATTATACTTTTCATTGAAGGAAGCCCTGACATACCCGTATTAACGGGAAACTTAAGGGATAGCACAGGATTAGGGATATACCATCACGGAATACTAACAAGATATGAACCTTTAAATACTGCTGTGATAGCACAAAAATATAAAGGTAATCAGATTTGGGGTTTCCAAGAACTTGATAAAGCATATACGTATGGAGCAACCTTATATTCTAAAGGGATTTGGTTAGTGTTATTCTCATCAGTACCTTACGCTATATCCATTAACGAAAAAAAGAATTACTTTGATGACCAAATTGTAAAACAATTAAAATCAATTATAATGCAACAAATAATCAAATTACAATGAAAATATCAGATATAACGCCAAAAGAAGGATTAAAGCAATTGCTTATAAACGCAGGGGTTACTACAACCATCTACGCCAATAACGATATGCCAACAACAGGTCTGCCTAACGAGTTTATCTATATAGTTCAGAATGGTTTGATTACAAGCTATACTAAAGAATTATCTTATTCTTTATCCACCTTATCTGTATCATTATCCGTAAAACTTCTATCTACAGGAGCTACTAACATAGTAAAAGAGAAAATTCTCTTAGGCAAGATAGAAAGCTCTATACATAGAAAATCTCTCGACGATAACTATTTTGAATTTGACCTAACTAATCTTATGTCCGATTCCCGTAATATTGTCGCAGGATATTCAACAAAAATCATTAACATTCAAGTTAAAACATATAAAAAATAAATATTATGGCAACAATAACAAATTTTGAGACTTTAGGAAAATTCTTTGTTGGTCAAGGTGATATGATTATCTTTGACACTCCTACTGATTATTCCACAGCTACTTTATCCTCTTTAGCAAATCCTAAATCTTTAGGAGATATTAAAGGAGACTCTACCTCTTGGACAGGAGACGATGCAAGCATTAGCAATATTGTGAATGAGCAAGGTAATAACGTAATTAGTTACGTAAAAGCAGGCACTTTATCATTCGAGGCTGAAATCCTTTCTACTTCTTCTGAAATAATCAAGAAGTTTTTAGGTGGAACAGCAGTTACTTCTGGAGCTACATTTGCTTCTGGAGCAACATGGGCTTCTGGTTCAACAGTAACTGGATTTGGAAACAAATTACCAGTTATCGAAGCACCGATAGCTATCGCTAACGATACATTAAACAGAACTTTAATATTCCCTAAAGCTAAGATTATAGGTAACTTTACTTTATCAGACGGGGTATTAACAGCTAAGATTAGTGTTGTAGCACAAGGAATAGATACAACAGCATTACAGACAGGTATGATTGTTGATGGGTCATTAAACTACCCAGCATAATCTAAATAGAGTTTAGCCTAAATTTTACGGCAGGTGGTAATAGACTGCCTGCCTTTTTTTTAATTAAAACATAAAATATAAAATGGAACAAGAAGAAATAGAAGAGATTTTTAATGTAGGACATAGTATATCAAGAACACCACCACAGATAGTTGAAGTGCAAGGCAAAAGATATAAAGTGCCTCACTTATTGCAGAAAACATTAAGTAAAATAGAGAATTTAAGGTTTGATATAGAATTAATGCCAGATAAGCGACAAAAGAGAAAGAAAAAGATGTTAGATACTTTATATGCTAAGATAACTGCATATATCCTTTTAAATGGGTGGAGTATAATCCCTTTTGTTCATGCTATCAAATGGCGAATGGTATATAATAGTATGACATCGGAAGAGATGAATGCTATCATGGAAGCAGGCATAAATAACAAAGAACTTGCTTTTTTTTTGAAAAATTGCAGGCTCATAAACAGCCTACTCGCCCTAAAGATGAATCAGATAAAGACAGAAAAGGAAGACAAATAGAAAGTTGGTTTAGTTTTTCATCTCACAATGATAAGATTAAACACATATACGGGAATTATAACTTTTGGGCTTGGTTTAGATATTGGTATATAGATACTATCTATCAACAATCTCTAATGATAATTGACAAAGCATATTATGATTATGAATATGATAATAGTCCAAAATTAAAAAGTAACAATTTGAGTGATACTGAATTAAAAAACAGATTAGCAAGTTTAGGAATAGGTACAGACACAAAACAATAATAGATTATGGATAATATGTTAAAATATAGCGTCAATTTTGATTTAGACGAAGGTTTAAAGAAAGCCCAAGAAGACTGGAAGAAAGTCGATAAGCAGTTGCAGGCTATGGTCAGTGATAAAGGGATAAAGATAAAAGTCTCTATTCCTAATTCTAAAGATATGACTGAATTAGAACAAGTTGCAATAAGACTTCAAAAGCTTAAACTCGAGCCAATTACTCCTGAAACAAGAAATGCAATAAGAACGCTTGTGCGGGAGCTAAAGAATATGGAGAAGATATTGTTGAATATAGAGCGAATAAATAAAGGAGCTAAAGTTTATGGTTCAAGGAGTGCGGATGCTAACAAAGAAGCTATTGCTCAACAAAAATTAAATAAAGCTAAAACAGATGCTATTTGGGCAGAGGAACGTTTAGCTCAATCAAAGATTAAGACTGAACAAGCACAACTACGTCTTGATATAGCACAAAAAAAAGCAACTACTACTACTAATGCTCAAACTTCTGCTTATAATAAGCAAGGCAACACCCTTAATTCTTTAAAAACATCTCTTATGTCTTATATTGGGCTTTTTGGAGCTATACGATTAGGAACAAAAATAAGAGAAATAACAGGTACATTTGAGCTACAAAGAGTTGCTTTAGGTGCTATCATTAAAGACACAGGAAGGGCTAACCAATTATTCGAGCAAATAAAACAAGTCTCTCTTGAATCTCCTTTCATGGTAAAAGAATTAGTTTCTTATACTAAGCAATTATCTGCTTACAGAATAGAGACAGAGAATCTGTTTGATACTACTATGAGACTTGCAGACATCTCTGCTGGACTTGGAGTAGATATGCAAAGACTTATTCTTGCCTATGGTCAAGTTAGAGCGGCTGCTGTGTTAAGAGGTCAGGAACTTCGACAATTCACAGAAGCAGGTATTCCATTAGTTCAGTTACTTGCAGAGAAATTTACAGAACTAAATGGCAGATTAGTATCTACCTCAGAAGTATTTGAATTAATATCCAGTAGAGCAGTACCTTTTGAAATGATAAAGGAGATATTTGAAGATATGACTAATGCTGGAGGTAGTTTTTATAATATGCAACAGATACAATCTAAAACTTTAGCAGGGAGTTGGGCAAACTTGAAGGATGCTATTGATTTAGCTATGAATGATATAGGACAAAGTCAATTAGGACTTATGAAGACATCAATTGACAGTATAAAAGCTATACTTGAGAATTGGGAGATAGTCAAGAATATGTTAGAAACAGTAGGAATTTCTTATGCTGTTTACAAAGTAGTATTATTGGCTACTTCTATTCAGCAAGGTATGTTCTCTAAAGCATTAATAGCTACTACGGCAGCAGGGAAAGGGTTAAATGCTGTTATAGCTAAAATGATTATAGGAATAAGAGGGATTGGAGCAGCTATAAAAGCTAATCCTTTAGGATTTATATTAAGTGCTATAACTGCAGTTATTGCAGTAATAGCAACATGGGTTTCTGCTACAAAAAGAGCAGAGAAAGAGCAAAGGGAATTAACGAAGAGTATATACAAGGAGAGGTTAGAGGTAAATAGTCATATAGATGCACTAAAAGAAGCAAATATAACTCAAGGCGAACGATTGAAAATAATGAATAAAATTTCAGGATACAGTCAAGAGTTAGCCGACAGAATAAAAAAGGAAACAGAGGGTATAGTAGACCAAACAGAGAAATTAAAAATACTACTCCAAATACAAGAGGAATATAATAAGAAGAAAGAAGCAGAATTTGTTTTACAAAGGTTCTCTACATCAACAGGATTTGATGAAGTAGTTAAGGATTTCAGTGATATAGAAATTGAGTTCCAAGAATCTAAAGCAAAACTTATAGACCAATATACAGATTTTTGGAATAAATGGGATATTATCTCTGATGAAGGAATGAAAGTTGGTTCAAATAAAAAAGGAGATATAATTTGGGGCTTTACTGGAAAGGATAAAAAGGAAGTAAATTCTATTATAAATTCTCAAAAAGAATTATATGAAAAATCTCTTGAATTAAATGATTGGTATATAAAGGAACGAAATAAAGCGAATAATAGGTCAGCTCAATCTGAATTTGGTTATAGAATGGATATATTAAAAGGGGTATTTGGGGGATTAGGTACTCGTGAATATCAAAAATCTTTAGAAGAATATACTGATAGTCAAAAAGAATTAGAGGATGTTACCAAGCAAATGGCTGATAAAATATCGACATATTATACAAATATGCATGGTGATTTAAGTAAAGCAAGTATAGAAACTAAGAATAAGATTAGTGAAGTTATAATGTCTCTTCAAAATATTCCTGATGAAACCAAGAAAGACTTAATAATAAGAGTTGGTGTTCAAGTTACTGAAGATGATAATAAGGCTTTACTCCAAGATTTAGGAGGATTAAGGAAAGCTGTATATGATATATTTAAAGAATGGGAAGGAGATAATTTAGGTTCTAAATTTAATCCGATAACTATAATTCCAGAAGAGGGTGTTAATCTAACTAATTTTATATCTGACCAAAAGAAAGCATATAAAGAAGTAGTAGAGGAAATAGAAAATGAACAAAGAGCAAGGAAAAACCGTCGTCCAACTATGGAGGATGATACATTAAAACAGAAGGAGTATAATAAATCCCTAATGGAGAGAATAGCTGCAGGATTAGGTTATACACTTATCGAAAAAAAACAAACTGATACAAAAAAAGCCAAAAACGATACCTTAAAAGACGAAATATCTTTAATAAAAACAGCATACAAAGCATACCAAGAATTAGAAAAACAAATAGGTAGTGCTGGTGCTAAGAAGACTATCAAGGACTTATACGGAGGACAAACCAAGATACTTTCTCTTGTCTTTTCGGAAAAAGAGTTAAGAGAGCAGTTGTCTAAAGCTAAGACCAAAGCTAAGACTAAAGAGGAAAAGTTTGATATAGGGGTTCAAATATCTGATTCAAGTTTTCAAGAACTTAAGGACGACCTTCAAGGCAAGATTGAAGAGATTAAAACTCTGATAGATAGTGAGAAGGAAAAGATAAACTTCTACGATACTATCTTTGAAAGCACAGGAAGAGAGGATGTTGCTAAGTTGCTAACGGAGAATGTTTTTGGTGGTATAGGTAATATTCAGGATATACTCAAGAGACAAGTGCGTACAGCTTTTATCGAACCAATGAAAAGCACTGAAGAGGACTTAGATAAGTTTAGCAAAGCAATAGAGAAGGCTTTATCTGGAGCAGAGATAGATTACCTTGCTTTACAAAAACTAATATCTCAACTACCAAAGGATAGCAGGAAAGCAGCAGAGGAAATAGTTAATTCAGGCATAGAAGGTAATGCTAAAACCTTAAAAGAACTAATAGGTTCTTTAAAGAAATACGAAAGTTTTGAGGATAAGAAAAATAAGATAAAGAAAGATGCAGAGGCTTATAGGAAAAAGCTGACAGAGAATGGGATAAAAGATAGTGATGCTTTAATTGCCCAATCAGAAGCTAAAGAACGAAAAGACTTAGCTGCCCTCGCTGTAGAAGAGCTAAAAGCAAGTAAAGAATGGGTAATAGCTTTTGATGACTTAAGCAAAGCATCTGATAGAAGTCTTAGTAATCTTATAGTTCAAATTGAGAAACTTATAGAGGCACAGGCAGGTACTCTACCTCCAACAGAAATACTTGCTTTACAGAAGGCTTTAAAAGATTTAAAGAAAGAACAAGCTAAAGGTAATCCTTTCAAAAGTATCGTTGAAGGTTTAAAGGAATATAGAGAGGCTATTTTAAATCTTAATGAAGCAAGAGCTAAAGGAAATTTATCAGCAGAGGACGAAACAGAACTTATGGGCAAAGTTGCTGAAGGAAGAGCAAAACTTATTAATGGATTAAATGCTATCTCTGATGTTAGTAGTAAAATGAATACCATAATGAATGAAACTATGGAGTTATTCGGAATAGCAGAGGATAGTGAAGCTGGACAAACTATGAAGGCTTTTGCTGAATCCATTGGACTTGTTACGTCAGCTTTAGGCTTAATGTCTACTATTCTTGCTGTTATAGAAGCCGAGCTACTCCCACTTTTAGCTGTTGTTGCTGTTGTATCTGCTTTAATAGCTCTTGGTAGTTGGCTTTCAAATTCCGATGTTAGGAGTGCCAACAAAGAAATCAAAAAACAATCAAAACTACTCGATGACCTTGAGCAGAAATACAAATCTTTAGGTAAAGAGGTGGATAAAGTTTTTGGCAAAGACTTCCTTAAGAACGTACAGGAAAGACTAAATAATATTAAAGCTCAAATAGCTGTTATCAAAAAACAATTAGAGGAAGAGAGAAGTAAAGGAAAAAAAGCCGATGAGGATGCTATAAAAGGATATATTGATGACCTTAGAACTCTTAATGAGGAATATTGGGATTTAAAAGATAGTGTAGCAGAGAGATTCTTAGGTTCGGATTTACAATCTTTTTCTAAGGATTTTGCTTCGGCTATGCTTGATGCCTATATAGAGATAGGTAGAGCAGATGCAGATACGACAGAGGATATTAAAAAGAGATGGAAGAGTTTAATGAGGAGTATGATTGTCGAAAGTATGATTGCCTCTGTTATTCAAAATAGGTTTGCTCCATTATTTGAAGAGATAAATACTATGCTTAGTGAAGGTAAACTACCTACTGCGGAAGATATTAATAAGTGGAATCAACAAGGGTTAAGTCAGATAGATTTGATTAGTAGTATCTTCCCTCAACTATTAGAAGGTTTAGATTTACAATCTCTTGGAGAAGGAATGAGTGGTCTTAGTGGTCTTGCTAAAGGAATAGAAGGTATAACAGAACAACAAGCTAATGTTTTATCTGCTGCTATCAATACCCAAAACTTCTATATAATAGATATTTGGACTTTGCTTAAGAAATGGGACGTCCAAAATAATATTGGAAGTAATACTATATCTAATCTTATCACTATTCAGAATAATTACTTGCAAGAATTACCTATAATAAGAGATAATACTGCTCGTACAGCTACTGCTTGTGAGAACTCTGCTACTGCTTGTAGGGAGGCAGTAGATACTTTAAAGTCGGTAGTTTATCCTATTAATGGTAAGAAGGCAGTGAATACTACTATGAGTTAAAAATTAATTATCTTTGCAAAAATAAAATAATATGAGAAAAACAACAGAAATAGGAGGATTTAGAATAATCCTTAAGAAGAAAGAAATCAAGGTAGAAACCTTAACTAAGGATTGGGCTATGATATTTAAAGAGGGTACAACATGGTATTCAAGTTTAAATTATCATTTAGGTACAGACTTAGAGAATGTTGAAATGTTATTGACTTTGGCTTATTCAAATCAATTGATGTTATCTGATATGGATTTCCTTAGAAAATATGGAAAACTTGTAACAGATAAAGTAAATAAAAAAGTCATAAACAAAGACAAAGATTCAGAAAAAATAATTATGATGGTTGAAAAATTAAAAGAGGGAGTATTATGATGAAAAAATTTCTAAGAGTAGAAGTATACGAAAATACTTATCTATTTATGAAAAAGAGAATAAATAGTATCACTAAAGAGGATTTTACTATTTATATATCAATGCAAGAGGATGAAAGATATGCTTTCAACTTTCAATCTAAAAATGAATTAGATAAGTGCTTCTTGTCAATAATGAAACAAATAAAAATAAGATGATTAATCCGAGTAGATTTTATTCAATTTTATTTTGTATATTTGCAAAAATTATGTTACATGACTGAAAGGCTAATTTATTTGCAGATAGAGAATGAAGACCCTATAAATATTTATACAGCTTATGATTTCTCTCTTATTTCTTCCTCAAATATAAGTGGTTTTGAGCCTAAAGATGCTTTTACTTATGAATTTGCAGAAGAACATGGAGAACGATATATACCTTCTGATAAATATAAGGCTTTTGATTATCATATTGAATTAGGATATTTTGTTGATAGAGCTAATGATTGTTCTTTACCTTATAATAACTATAATGTGAATACCTTCATTGAGTCATTACAGAATAAACAGATAACTATATATAATAACTTAAAGAAAAATAAAATAGTTGGATACTTAAAAAGCGTAGATACTACTAATATAGAGAGACTTACTAACTCATCTTTAAAGGACTTATGTACATTCAGGTTAGTATTCCGTGTTAATAATCCTTCTTTATGCGATTTAAACTATGTTGAAAGTTAGATTAGGGAACGAAGATAAATTTGAGATAGAGCAATATCAGTATAATGCTCAAATCATGGGAGATGTAAATCTTACCTGTGATATTTTCTTGAGTAGTGAAGAGGCTGTTTTTGACTTAGACATGTATGTTAATATCAATAACGAAAATCTTTATCTAACTTCTGCTGAACCAACTGGAGAGAAAAATAACACAAATACTTTAGAGAAATATACTCTTTATTTTGAAAGTAAAAGAGTAGAGCTTAAGAGGAAATATTTTAGGGACTTAACTTCTAACGGTACTGGTGTTGATTGGGGTACTTCTTTTTCTTTCTATGGTAATATTTACAACTTTGCAGATAGATTGCAGATGAATTTAGATAAGTACTTTGGAACAGGGACTTATACTATAAAAAAATTACCAGAAGGATACCCGCTTACTAAGCTCTTATTTACAGCTGATAATCTTTATTTATTTGACGCTTTAAATACCATGTCGGAAATATATTATGGTCTTGAGTGGAGAATATCAGCAGAAGGTGATATTTTTAATATCGAGATAGACCCAGAAGAAGTAATTCTTACCCATACTTTTGAGTATGAAGGTGATAATATAGGTAAGGGGCTAACTCTTATTCAAAAGAATATTGATACCTCTAATATAGTTACAAGGATGTTATCAGCAGGGAGTACTAAGAATATTCCTTATGGCTACTTTAGAGATTACTCGGAACAAGGATATTTACGTGATATAAATATAGCTCCTGATTTTGCGATAGGCTTCTTTAATCTTATGCCTAAGTGTTTTAGGGATTATATTAGAGGGTATAATTATTATCCAAATAATCCAAGACCTGAAGATATAGGAAATTCTGCTTATGAAAAAGGATATATAGATAAAGCAAATGGTATTTATGACCCTCTTACTTACTACGAAGCAAATGTTGATAAATGGGGTGTTAGAGAGGGTATTGTAGAAGTTAATGAGGACATATTCCCTACTATTACTGATGTTCAAAAAGACGGATTAGGTTATGTGGATGAGGTTGTTGCAGTAGAACAAGTAAACTTTGATAACGACGAGGCTTATGAGGAATATGATGATACGGATAATATATTTAATTCTTATGATTACTGGTGGTACTCATCCTCAAATAATAACACTATTGCATCTGGTAATACTCATTTAGATATTAGTGCTGATGATGAGGTAAATATGCTAACATTAGAAGCTGAAGAATATATTTATTTTGATGTAACTTCAAAGATATTAATACAACCTAATTCCAACAATCTTGTTAATAGTGAGGTTACTTTGACTTTAGAGAGACAGAATGGATTAGTTTGGGATGAGGAGACTTCTTTTATATTCCCTTTGAATAGAGATAATTCGGTTGCCGGTGAGTTATACAGTTCGGATATTTCTAATTTCTCCTACCTTAATCCTACTACTGGAGTATTTAGGTTTTCTGTTACAACTAATGTAAATCTACTTAATCCCAATCCCATAGCTCTTAATGTATCTCATATTATTGACATTCATAATTTAAGAGTTACAAATAGTGATTACGGTAAAAAGAAACCTCTTGACGATATTAATCATATATTAATGTGCGTTAATACAAATAATTCCTCTGTTGTTTATTCTCCTAACTTTATTACAACAGAACAAGAACATGAGGTTTATATTCCTAATGCAAGGCTAACAGGTAAGATACAGTATGATAGAGATATACCTAACGAAAATAATCAAAATGGTGTTCTGATGTTTGATTGTAGTGTAATACTACAAAAAGAGATTTCTTCTGGGGTTTGGACTGATTATGAGGTTAAAAAATTTGAATCTGAATTTACTCCAATAGATTCTTTTATTATTGGAACTAACGATAGTATATTGCCAACAACAGGAAGTGCTTGGGTAGCAGGGAATATTGTAGCAGAAAAAACAATGGTTTTTAGTTCTTTAATGGAAGGTACTTATCGTTTGAAAACTGTTTTATCTATATCTAAGAAACAAATAGGGAGCATAACTCCTCTTCCTACTTTCGTAAGAGTGGAGCTTAAAGAAATGTATTACGCTTTAAAAGGTTACAAACCTACTTTCTACGTCTGGATTAAAGACGTATTCGACTTAACTCAAGAGAACCTTTACTTAACAGGAGTAGACCCTCAAATAAACTTTACAACAGGAAACCTTGCTGGAGATGAATATGTTTTTTCATTTGACCCAGCAGAGGTTATTGAAGATAATTCTAAGACTTTAGCAGGTGTTCCTTCTAAATGGAGACTAACTTGTTATAAGTCAGAAGCTGATAAAGAAGCAACAGGGTTTGCTATACCTAATACAAGAAAGCAAGGAAATGCAGGGGATAAATTTATATTCTTAGGTATTAATATGCCTTATGACCCTTATGTACTTACTGCTGAACAAAAGCTCGAGGATTACGTGAAGGATGAACTTAATAAGGTGTCTGATGTTAAGAGGGATTTCTCTTTGACTTTGTATGACCCTTTTATCTCTGGCTTTAATGATAAAGAGAAACTTTTACCTTCTAATTATATAAAAGTAAAACACGATGCTCTTATAGGAGGAATTTTACAAGTCCAAATTAAAGGAGTAACTATTACTCAAAATAAAGGGGCTGTATATCCTACTTATTCTTTAGAGTTGTCAGATAAATCCTCAATAACCCCTATCAAGCGAAGAGGTCTTTTAGGAAGATTAGAAGATACTACTGCTACTTTGCTAAGAGATACGCAGACTGCTTTTAAGGGATTAAGGGAGGTTAATGGTAGTGTCAAAAGGAAAGCTGATAATACTATTTCTGAATCAAGATATTCGCTATCTAAAGGCATAGGAAGTAATGCTCATGTTTTGATAGGAGGAGTAGAAAAAGAGGTAACTGCTATTAAAGAAACTACTCCTATTTTTAATAATTATGATGATGATGGCAATTTAAATGTTCATATAGACCTTATCGCACCTAATATAGATTTGGAATTAGAGAATAATGTTTTAAAAGCTACTGCTATACGAGCAGAAGAAGTTAATAATAATATTTATCATACAGGGGCTAAAGGTTACGAACTTAAAGCTGGAGAAACTATTACTTTTAAAATGTGTATATATACAGGGATTAGTACCAACAGAGATATATCATTAGTTTGGACTAAAAATCCTGACATGCCTGAATCTATTAGTACCGAAAATTATTCTATCTTAAATGGTTCAGTACTTAATTATATAACATCGAAATATACGGCGATTGAGGATATAGTCCTTGATGAATTAAGAATTGACTTGAATGGCTTTACTTCATTAAGTAAACTTGGAGAGGGAGATAGCTTTAAAATACTTCTTAGTAAAACTAAGTTGTTCTTGGGTACAGAGAGTAAAAAAACATCAGCTTCTTATAATGATACTCAAGCAGATATAATTAATATATATAATGAAATAAAATATATAAGAAATACTTTAGAAATTTAAAAATATAATATTATGATAAATCCATTACAAGGAAGCACAATAACGTTTAGTGGCTTCTTAAAAGACGATAACGGAGAGATAATTACAGACTTATCGCCTTATGTTTTTAGGGCTTTAATAAAGAGTAGATTTAAACCAGATGTTTTTGTTTTCTCTACTGCTTCTTCTGGAGATACTGCTATTACAGTGTCCGGAACAGGGTTAGCTACATGGAAACTTCTGCCTACTCAAAGTAAGAAATTGTCAGGAGAGACCTTATTAGAGCTTGACGTTACAGAAAACTTGACAGGAGATAAAAAAATGGGTAAAACTATTATCTTCTGCGTAGATGAAACAGTTTTTTCTCAACAAGTAAATTTTGAACTATGACATTTGATTTGACAATTAATACACAGAATATCCTAAGTGAGATTGTAACAGAGGATAATTCAGTTTCTTTTGAGGTTGCTATTGGTAATCTTTTAAAAGGACAAGGTTATACAGAAAAAGGAGAATGGGATGAGCTAACTCATTACATGCCTTATGATGTAGTACATTATCTTAATAGTGTCTACGTTTGTTTAGTTGAGAATGAAGGTTCTTTACCTACAAACGAGAATACTGATTGGGAGATGTGGTTAGATAGTACGGAGTTCCTAAATAAAAGTGAGGCTCAAGTCATTACAGGAATAAAAGAGTTCCAAAATGGTCTTAAAGTCGGGGGAGATGAGGAGATTGGTACATTTTCTCTTAACGAAGAAGATTTGACTATTGGCTTATCTATGAAAGATGGGGTAGAGCTTCAATTAGGACAAGAGTTTCTTGTGCCTATAAGAAATGGGGAGAATGATATTTTGATGAATGGAGAGATAGTTTACACGGAAACTACTATTGGAAATAGTAGCCGATTGGTTGTAAAACGTTTCTTAGGAGATGGAGATACTGGTATGACTACTATTGGTATGATTACTCATGATATAGAGAGTGGAGAGGACGGTTATGCTACTATTTTAGGGAAAGTTAGGGGTATAGATACTCGTGGTTTGAATGTAGGTGAAACTTGGCAAGACGGAGATTTACTTTATACTCACCCTACTATTGCTGGGGCTATGACTAATGTGCTTCCTAATGCTCCTAAAACAAAGACTTGTATAGGAAGGATTATTTCTGCTCATATTAACGGTAGTATTTTTATCCGTCCTATTAATGCAATGAACTTGCATAATTTATCTGATGTTGATACTTACAACTCAAGTACTTTGGTTAACAACTCTGTAATGGTTTGGAATAGTGCAGATAAGTGTTGGAAGGCTGTTGCTAATTTAGATGATTATATCCTTAAGACAAATGTCAAACAAGAATTAGGTGATTCCGAGACAGATGTTATGTCCCAAAAGGCAATAACAGAAGCAATAATGAAAGCTCACGATTACGATATTAATTTCTTTGCTTATGGAGTTTCGAGAGACTTAACGGGTGCAGGAACAACATTAACTCGTGTTGGTAATCTATCCTTACACAAGACAAGACCTATCCTTAGAAAAGTAAGAGGTTGTGTCAAAAATGCTCAAGGCGTGCAATATTACTTGGACAACAATACTGACTACTTGAAAGCAGACGGAGTAACTCCTTCTGTACTTGACGGAACAGATGGAGATGTTATGACAGAAATCCCTGAAATGTATGTTTATGAATATACAGAAGGAAATTACGAATATACATACCTAAGTGAGTTTCCTCTGCCTAACTTCAAGCGTATTCCTAAGACTTATCACGGAAGATATGAAGGAAGTTATGACACTACAACCAATCAACTGCGTTCAGTTATTAATCCAAATATAAGAGGGGGATTACCTGCAACAGGACAGAGCGTTTTCTATTATAATTCTGGTGCAATTAAAGATAGAAATTTGGATTGGAGTCCAGATAGACTATTAAGCCATTATGTGAGAGCGTTATTATTCAGAGTCCATTATGCAACTTATGATTCTCAAGCTCCGTACAACTCAGCCTTAACTCCAGAGGGGTATCTTCAAGGAGGGTTGGGTATTGGAGTTACAAATATAAACTCAACAAAATGGAGTAAATATAATGGGAGTAATCCATTTATCCCTTGTGGTTATACTGCCGAGTTAGGTAATAAAACAGGGGTTAAAGAATTTTATATGCCGTTTGAATATGACGGCTATAATACAACTGCAGAAGATAATACACAATATTATAAAGGAGTATACAATGCAAGTACTGCCTATAATGTTAATGAATTAGTAGCAGATATGGAAGATTCTGTTATAGGCAAAGGAGACGGAAAACTATATAAATGTATTCTTAATGCTCCTGCTGGTACAGAATTAACTGATACTGCGTATTTTACTTTGCAAACAAGAACAAAAACGGAAGCTAATAGGTTTTTAGTTGAAATTCCTTTTGGTCATATATGGAAACAAACAATAGATGCTATTGTAGAATTGACAGATAACTATACAACTACAAAATGTTATGTATATGATAACCCTGCTCATTTTACATCAACCAAAACAGCTAATGCACGATTTTTATGTGATATGCCTTCTGCTGAAGGATATGTAAAACTATTCAATAAATATACAATCGTTCCTTATTCAATAGGAGGTAGTTCGGGAGCTTGGGGATATGACTATTTCTATTGGCGAGGAGAAGCAGGTGGAGCTTTGCGTGGTCTTCGTTTTGGCGGTACTGCGGCTTACTGGTCTCATGCGGGTCTCGGGTGCTCGGCTTCGAATTTTTCGCCTTCGGCTGCGTATGCGTATATCGGCGTTCGCTTGTGCTGTTTTTTAGAAGGTAGTAATATAGAATAAATAAATTTAAAATATATAAAATAATGGAAAATAAAACAATAGACGATGGAAGCCTTAATTTCCTCAAGATAGAGAGAAGTAAAGAATGTCGTGAGTTTAATTGTAGAGTTATCACTCAACAAGAATTAGTAAATAGAGAGTTCTTCTTAGTGGATTTTTTGCGTGATGTTCAAACAAAAAATGGATTGAGGTACTTGGTATTTATTAAGTTTGATTTAAAAGATAGTGAAATTGAAGGAAGGAAATTCTTTACTAATTCTCAATCAATTAAGTATATCCTTGATAAGATTGAAGAGATGAATGCTTTCCCTCGAAAAGCTACCTTGAAAGGAATAGGTAATAAATATATATTAGAATAAAATAAAAAGGGTTGTATGTGTAAGCGTGGTCTTCGTTTTAGCGGTAATGCGAATAACAGGTCGAATGCAGGTCTCAGGTACTCGAATTCGAATAATTCGCCTACGAATGCGAATACGAATATCAGCGTTCACTTAAGCTGTAACAAATTAATAAATAAAAATAATACACATAGACCTCGCCGCTTGGCAAAAAATAAACTCATAAGAAATAGCTTTGGTAGCATTGAGCGAAGAAGATATTTTGTTATAGCACAAAAAGAAATGAAAAGAGTAGGAAATCTATATAATAAAATAATAAGTATTAAAAACCTTGAACTTGCTGATAAAAATGCAAGAAAAGGAAAATTAAAGTCATATGGAGTAAGATTGCACGATATGAATAGAGAAAATAATATTCTTAAACTTCATGAGCAACTAAAAAATAAAACTTATAAAACATCTGAATATAACATATTTAAGATTTATAAACCTAAAGAAAGAGATATATATCAATTACCTTATTTCCCTGATAGAATAGTACATCATGCAGTTATGAATATATTAGAGCCTATTTGGGTAAGTATGTTTACAGCTGATACTTTTTCTTGCATAAAAGGAAGGGGTATTCATGGATGTTGGAAAAAGGTTAAAGAAGCCTTAAAAGATGAAGAGAACACTAAGTATTGTCTCAAAGTGGATATTAAAAAGTATTATCCTTCAATTGACCACGAAATTTTAAAATGCCTTATAAGAAAGAAAATTAAATGTAATGACACTTTAGAGTTATTAGATGAAATAATTGATTCAGCTCAAGGAGTTCCAATAGGTAATTATCTTAGTCAGTATTTTGCAAATATCTATCTAACATATTTTGACCACTGGATTAAAGAAGATTTGAAAGTAAAGTATTATTTTAGATACGCAGATGATATGGTTTTCTTGCATCAAGATAAAAAAGAGTTAAGGAAGATATATAAGGAAATAAAGACCTATTTAAAAGATGAATTGAAATTAGAGATTAAGCATAACTATCAGATATTTCCAACTCAGATAAGAGGAATTGATTTTGTTGGATATGTATTTAGACATTCTCATACATTAATCAGGAAGAGTATAAAACAAAACTTTTGCAGAAAAATAGCTAAGCTCCAAAAACGAAAATTAAACAATAAAGAGTTCAAACAAGGTATTGCCGCTTGGTTAGGATGGTGCAAATATTCAAATAGTATAAATTTATTAAACAAAATAGCATATGAAAGAGGTATTGTATAGTGAAAGACCAAGCGTTTTTCAGACTTATGAAAATGGAGAAGTTCAGTATCGTTGGGATATTGAAGAAGTAATTTCGGATAATGAAGAAAATAATACTTCTCAATGGAAATGTAAAGAAGTAACTATTAATAGTCCGATAGATAAAGATAAGCTAACTCAAGCTGTTATAACTTCTATATGGGATAATGATTTAGAGAAGAAACTTATTAATGATTATAATGGAGCTAAGGCAGGTCTTTTTAATACTGCAACAAAAGCTAAGTATATAGCTGATTACAAATCATTTCTTAATGAGAGAAAAGCTATTAAGGAACAAATAGATATTGATTGGAATGAAAACAGATAAAATACTTCATTTACTCTTAGGCTTTATCATCGCTTGGAGATTAATAGATATTAATGCACATTGGATGTTCTCAATGGTTATTGTTATTATCTTTGCAGTGGGAAAAGAAGTTTACGATTACAAGTCTTATGGATTATTTGACTATAAGGATATGATTGCTACTATTAGTGGAGGGATTATTTTACTTCTAACACAATTAATGAATTAACTAAAACAAACACATAAAAAATTAGTATTATGTCAACAAAAGTAAACATAAAAGACGTTCAAGGTAAAGTAGATTTCTCACAAAGTGCAGAGCCTACTCTTAATACCGAGCAGAAAAATACAGCATTTGGTTTTTTTGATTATTTCTCTAAAGCAATCAATTGGCTCAAAACCCAGTTAGGGGATAAAGCTAATGAAAGCAGGTCAGTTGATTATACAGCTACAGCTACACAATTGACAACACCTGAAATACATACGTTAGAAGATATTATTAATGCTTATGGGGGGAATATTAGCCAATTATTTACTGATTTATCCAACTTAGGTGTTAAGCAATCGTATAAAGTAGAACAAGTAGTAGGAACAACAGGTACTATTCTTAAGAGTACGCACGGTGTATTATATCCTAAAATGGTTGAATTTTACGAAGATGGAGATAAGATTAGTGTAGATGTATCAATATCTTCATCAGGTGATGTAACTTGGACAAGTTCTAAGAATTTTGTTTCCTCAGATAATTTCAAGATAATAATAATAGGATAAGATTATTATGGCAAAGACGCAACCAAAAATAGATGATATTAAGGGCTTAACTCAATGGATTAATTTCTTATGGCTAAAACTTAAGGATTTATTTTCTGCTGAGGGTGATACTGCTAATGATAATTATTTGCCTAAGATTAATGATGTTGACAAGAAGTTGGTTAAGAGCAACATTCATGATGATGGCATAACTCCTAAATATGGAGTTGATAAAATATGGCATAGTGGTAATGATGGTGGTAATATAGGAAGAGATGATATTAAAGACGTGTTAGGTTTGGTAGACTATAACAATAATAATAAACAAGACATCTTTATATCAGGGTGGACAACATCCTCCCCAGACGACTTCAATTCACTTTTAGATATAGGCTCTTACAAAGTTAATGGTGCTTATTCTCATGCTCCAAACCAAAATTGTGGAACGAGTACTGTTAATACAGTTGTGAGAGGGACTCTTAATGTATTCAGGTCAGGTACTAATGATTGGGAGACAATACAACAACTCTTTTGGGTTTTAAGTGGTAAAACAGAACAGTACCAAAGAAGTTATTATGGAACAGGAGGAACAGGATGGACAGATTGGAAAAGACTAATAAAATGTGATGATTATGCTACCTTAGACAGGGGTGGTATAATTAGTGAAGCTAATATGGCAGAATTATTCAGAGCTCCTGACTTAATCCAACTATGGAACACAGACGATTTACCTTTGGTAGGTGGGAATACCTATTATCTTGACACTTTATCTATTATGGTTACAACACAAAACTCAATAGACTTAGACGGAACTGATATAACAGGTTTAAGCTCTGAGCGTCGTTATAGAGTAACGTATGAAGTTCATTATGAAAAAGTGGAAGAAGGTGAGGGAGAGGTAACCATTCGGATAGAAGATAGGTCAGTGGAACTATACTCTGTAACTGATTATATGCACGATTTTGAAATTAGGAAAAGAACTACATTTAGCGTAATTCTCACAAACATTGAGAACGTAACACCTTCTATAGAAGTAGGTTCAGAACTGAATATATCAATTCTTCATCATTGCTACCAAGTTAGCGTTGAAGAAATTAAATTTCCATTATTTACTCCGTTTACTCCAGTATAATAACTAACAGAAAACAAATAAAACTATGAGAGAAGCTATCATTAAATACTTAATTGCAGTCGGTTCAGCAGCTATATTCTATATAGAACCTACGCTTAATTTTTTCTATGCGATTGTTGCAGTAATAACTATTGACTGTTTTTCTGCTTATAACTTAAATAGAAGAGTTAAAAAGAAATACCCCAATTACGCAACGGGTAAATTAGAAAGCAAAAAAGCACTAAAAGTTATATACACAATAGGGAAAATCTATGGTGTCATATTGATTATATGGTTCATAGAGAAGAATATCCTTGAAGATTTATCATTCGAGATAACTAAGTATGTAACGGCATTATTCTGTTTTATACAGCTTATTTCAGTCCTTGAAAACGAAAGTTCTTGCAATAATGCTTGGTGGGCAAGAGCTTTACAAAAAGTCCTTATGGATAAAACAAAGAGGCATTTTGATATAGACATTGATATTGACGAATTAAAGAGGGAGCAAGAAGAAGAAGATAAAAAGAAATATGGTAAAACAAAAGAAAAGGAGGAAAAATGAAATATTTTACTTTAGATGAATTGACACGTACAAACAAGCCGATTGAAAATATTCCTACAATGAAGGAAGTTGAGAATTTAGAATTTTTGGTAGATTTAATTCTCGACCCAGCAAGAGAAAAATTAGGGAAACCTATTACTATTTCAAGTGGGTTTAGAAGCCAAGCTGTAAATAAAGCAGTTGGAGGAGTAAGTTCAAGCCAGCATACAAAAGGGGAAGCTGCTGATTTAATTTGTTCAGATAATAAGAAGTTGTTTGAAATCATAAGACAGCAGGAAAAGTTCGACCAATTGATTTGGGAATATGGAACTGACATAGAACCAGCGTGGGTTCACGTTTCAGTTACAAAATATGGTAGGAACAGAAGAGAAGTTTTAAGGTGTAAAACCATTAATGGCAAAGCAAGTTATATTAGGATGTAGTTTTAAGGTTTAAATCAAAAATGAGAATATGAGAAAAGTTTATTTAAGTTTGTTACTTATTTCTTTAATTGTGGTTGTTGGGTGCAAAACTCCAGAGCCAATAGTAATTACAGAATACCAAACCAAAACCATTAAAGAGGTAGTCAAGGATACTATAATTGACATACAGATTAAAGAAATGTACATAGAAAATAAGACTAAAGATACATTATCTATATTAAGCACAAATAATGCTTTCTCTCGTGCTTTTTGGTCTGATGGTATATTGTTTCATTCTTTAGAACAAAAGGGCATACAGCCTACTAAGATAACGTACAAAGATATATTGCGTATAGATACTATATTGCAAGTAAAAAATATAGAGGTTGAAAAGAAATTAGGTTGGTGGGATAATATGTTTATTTGGATTGGAAGAACTTTGTTTTGGGGGTTGGTAATCGGAATTGCTGGATTTATAATTTGGATATTCAGAAATAAATAGTATCTTTGCAATTAATAATACCCTCCAAGCCTCTTTAAAATGCTCAAATGGGAGGGTTTTCGTTTATGTAAAGAAAAGTGCAAAAACCTTTACATGTTATATTCTTATGTAAAGAAAAGTGCGAAAAACTTAAATAAAAAAAGCCCACCCAAATTAATGGGCAGGCTTATGATTATCTATTTACTAACATATACACATCTTTCAGTGTAATATTTTTATTCTTTCTAAAGAGATATGAGATTTTTTGTTTTCTCGTGCCTCTTTTCTTTATCCGAGTTACTTCGTCAATATAAGCTCTGATAAAGGCGTTAGCTGCATAATCTATATTACTTCTTTTATCTAATATATCTTGAACTTGTTTTGAAGGCTTGTATAATATTTCTAAAGAAGTGGTTTGTGCAAATCCAGCTCGAGTTCCATTAATTGATTTACCTGTTAATAATACTTTTCTTTCCATTATTGTTTGTTTGTTTTTTAATTACTTTATTAATACTAAGTCTATCTTTAAGTAAAACAAACATATACTAATTAATCCGTATTCATACGTTATTCCTAACGAGAATGTGTTCTCTGTGAATACTTGAATGCGTTCTGTATTACAAAGGCAATTGCATTTGTACTTATTTTTCATCTTCTTCATATTTTATTTATTTTAATTCTATTGGTCTCCATTTAATAGGGTCAGGAGACATAATAATGTCTGTTCCGTATATAGAGTAATATTCATCATCACCATTAGAAACTCTTGCTACAATAGCCATATATTTATCATTATCTGCTAATACTATCTGATAGTAATTAGGCAATTCCTCTTCAATATAAGTCCACTTTTGAGCAAATTCTACACCTGCTTTAAAAGATTCTTCTGTATTATTTATAAGACTATCATTATAACCTGCTTCATAATTGTTTTCTTCATAATTAACATTTGATAATGCCTTAGTTAGAAGAGAATTATTTATATATTCTTTTGATGCTTCTTTAATTGTTTTCATTTTACTTTTGTTTTAATGCGTTAATTATTCTCCTTTATTATGTCCAGCTAATGCAGAGCCTACATATTCTCCTTTTTCTTCTTCTTCATAATGCTTGCAAGCCCGTTTATTTAGGGCTATTATTGTTGGATGGATAAGGCTTGTTGATTTTTTTGGCTCGATACAATAATAAATAAATTTATCCCTGTATGCGTATTTTCTTTTAGTACAATCATTACATGTTTTCTTTTCTTTCATAATTTTATTTACTTAATTGTTTAAAGTATATGTTTTATTGTTAAATGAAATTGATTTAATACTTCTTCCGTATTCGCATAATCAAAGTTTATCCAATATCTTAAGCACAAAGCTATATGTTCTATTGTACCTTTTGAATAACATTCTGTTATGTCGTTTCCGTCATCCATACATAGGTTTTCTTTAACCCAGTCTGGAGTAATTTCTTCTGATTCCATAATTATTTAATTTATTGAATTTTGTATTTTTAGCGAGCCATATCATTTCCAAGATAACAATTAATTCCTGGCTTCTCAAAGAAAAACACAATTTTATTTGGTTTCTCTTCTATTAATCCATATCGTTTTGATATAGAATATATTTTGTGAGACGTATTTAATCTTTCTCTTAGATTACATAATTCATTTCTAAATTGTTCTAAATCCATAGTGGATTTATAATGATTACAACTCCGACAAGAAGGCATCAAATTAGATATATCATCAGTTCCTCTTATTTTACCCCATTTATTTAATTGTTCATCACTATCATTTCTGTATAATGGAACTAAATGGTCTATCTGCATTTCCTTTAAGGTTATGTAACAACCACAATATGCACATCTACTATTGTATTTATCATGTACTTCTTTTCTATTTATCATAAGGTAATATATTTATTTTTGATACACCATACTAAGCAATCAAATAAGCTATCTATAAATCTATATCTATAAGCATAAAATAAATTAGTTGTTTTACTATCGTAGTATGATACATCTATTCTATTTATATTTAATACAAATTCATCTATTCTTACAGGTAGTACATCTATTATATCTCCAATAGTCATAGTTTCATGATATTCTACAACTTCGGTTTCCATGAATCCAATATGCAACCCTATCAATCTTCTATCAACTATGTATTTATTTCTGTCTTTAGCTTCTATTACACACATTGAACTATATTTTCTAAAATCAAATCCTAACTCTCGGAGTTCTTTAATTTGCTCTACGTTTAATATTTGTTCTTTTAATTTCATGATTATTTAGTTTTTTCTTTATTTCTAATTAGTTTTAATTCAACTAATTTTACACCATCCGGGAGAGCTATGAACATTCTATCTTCATCATCTTCAAGATTAGCTTTTACCCATTGATAAACAAATCCACATACTTCTTTTGTTTCAAGTTTTCTTCTATTATCTGTCATTGCCCCCTTTTTTTCGTTTATCGAGGATATATAAGCTTCTCCTGTAAGAGGATTAACACATAATTTGTATTTGTCTGCTTGTTTCATAATTATTGATTATTTGAATTGTTTATTTTCTTTGGGAGTGCAATCGTAATTCTGCACTCCTTGCCTGACTTAGAGGTAATATCAATCAGTTTCTTTTCTGTAAAGAAATTAATATTAAATCTTCTCGAGGTAGCAGAGTAGTTACCCATATAGGAATCAACTTTCTCTGATATACTCCTCTCAATTACTTCTTGATGCTCTTTTAATTCGGTCATGTCTCTTTTCATGATTTTATTCCCTTCCTATTTTTGTTAATAATTCAGGGTTGTCGTGAATATTACCTATCACTTCATTTTGAGGATATGAACCTACTGTATAACGATTATTACATAGTACCAACCCCCCATTAATCCACCTGACAACATCACGTCTTATATTATAATCTGAATCAACCCAATCAACTATATCACCCTCATAAATCTCAACTCCATTTTTATCTTTTAAACCTGTGAATTGTCCGATGGTTTCAGGAATAACTTCGTAATTTGCATAACCACCCATATTCCAATCTCCTGCTTCCCATTGCCAAATTCTATGAAATATTTTTGATTCAACTTGGCAAAGCGGATTATTTCGATTATTTTCCCTCATAGAAGTATAACTACCATGCACCCACTCCCCATCATCAATTCTTTTTCCTCTAAATTTATATTCTCTTATGTTCATGTTCTTCTTCTATTAATTGTCTCATATAAGTATTTAATTTTTGTGCTATTATTTCAGCCTCTACTTCTGTACTAAAATAGTTGCCTGAATTATAATTAATATTATCAATAGGATTATTAACATCTTCAGTTTCATCGGAAAAAAACCAATCCTTTATATAAAAATTTATAAAGTAATATAACCTACCATTTTCTGCCCTCCACCTTTTAGGTTCTTGACGTTTAGGTAAGTTATTAAAATCTATTTTTGGGTATTTTTCAAAGAAAAAATTGAAATTTTTATTATTAATTACTTTATGCCAAAAATCCCAACCTTCTTGAGTATAATCCCATTCAAAACCTTTATCAGGCTGTCTTGCGACAGCTCTTCTTTCGAAAACGGAAACGTCTCTTGGATTACCTTGCTCTTCTTGGTAATCTAACATAAGTGATATAATTCCTTTTGGAAAACCTTCTATATTCCCTTTAGGAACATAGTTTTCTAATTCTTCTTTTGTCATTTCTTTATATATTTAAGATTAAAATTTCTCTGTCATTGGTTGCACTTGTTGAGCTTGCTCTTGATTTGGTGTTACAGTCATTAAGCTGTCAATTCTATAAGCCTTTAAATCTGTGTACCAACGCTCGTTATATTCTCTTGATTCAACTGAGAAATAAACCTTGATTTGGTCATCTTCTTTAACGCTATCTAAAGCTTTAATCATATTTTCACCCCATACAGTGAAACATGCTTTCTTTGGAAATTGCTCTTCTGTTTCTACAACAAAAGCTCCTTTTATCCATTGACCATTTTTACCTTGCCCTACTTCTTGAGGGAGTTTCTTTACTAATTTTGCTATTAATTCCATTTTATTTATTTTTTATTGTTTATCCTAAAAACATTTCTTTATATAGATTATAAAATTGAGTACCTACATAATTAGCTATTTCTTCCGACCTACAGCACAAGCGAACGCCGAAATACGTATCCGCATACGAAGGCGAATAATACGAACACGAGTACCAGAGACCCGCATACGACCCGATAAAATACGGATACCATTTTAACTGTGAATAGTCTTCCCAATCAGGTTTCCAACCCTCGTTTAAAGCTTCAATAATTATCTCTAATTTTCTCCTCGCAATTTCTCGAGGATATAAATTTTCATGGCTAAAGTCTTCTTTACCTAATACTTTCAGTGCATCTTCGTAGGTTTTGATTTGTTTGTAATTTTCCATTTTCTACTTTATTATTAATTCCGAATAAGGCAACCCTTCAATCATACTACAAATTACTCCCCAATCTTCTTTTAGCTTGTGATTTTTTCTTTGCTTGTAAATCGTCTTTAATTGTAGATAATTGGTTGATATTCTCATAAATAACTCTAAGCCTAAAGGACAATTGCTTATCATCGCCATAAAGTTCTCGTAAGTCTTATCGTTATTATATTTTTTTACTAACATTTTGACATTCTCTTTTGTTCTATCGTTCACATATTTATTAAAACTATCTCTTGTTGTTATTTCTGATAATCTATGCATCTTAGAACTACTATTGACTATATCTACCCAATGGTATCTTTGTAGTTCAGGAGTTATATATTGTGGATATATCAAGTCAAAAGATACTCTGATACCACATAAGAAGTTATTATGTCCATTTCCTTTAGAGGCTAATATCCTCGCTCTTACCAATGATGTCTCAAATTGTTCGTCATTATATTCAGGTGTCTCCACTCGCATAGAGTTTTGACAAGCAATAATGCTTTCTTTTAAATCGTAAACTTTTATATTTCTTATTTTCATTTTGCAAATTTACTACTTTCTTTTCTTATAAAAAAATAAAAGCCCATTTATTATATTTTTTTAACTATCTTTGCCTTATGAAAAAAAATATAATTCTCGGTGCAAGGCTATTAATGCCTGACTTTCAAAGGGGAGGTGATATATTGCCTCTCGACCAGTCTTTTACTAAGGTATGGGAGGATTCTGCTTCTAATCTTAGCTATAAAACTAAAATATTATGTGTTACTCAAAAAGATATAAACCCTGATTTTAACTTAGGTGCTAATAAAGTTTTCGCTTTTCTTGCTTACTTGAAAAAGCATATAAAGTCGTTCAACTTTGTTCTTTTAGCGGATACTCTTGACGTGGTTTTTCTTAATAAAGGGTTGTTCGAGTTCATGAAACCTAATACTCTTTATGTTGGTGATGAGCCTTGTTGTTTGGGTATAAATTGGATTTTGCAAAATTCTTATCCTTTCCTTTTTTCTAATGAATATAAGGAATGGTTTAATTCTAATAAAGATTTACCTCTGCTTAATACTGGTTTGATAGGGGGTGAGGTTTCTGTGGTTATCGATATTTTAGAGTGCATGAGTAATATGTTGTTCGACTACACTAAAGGCTTAGATATTGGAGCGGATATGTTTTGTTTGAACTACTGTGCTTACAATTCTAAATATCCAATAATACATGGAGAACCTTTTAATACAGTTTTTAAGTCGTTCGACCATGATAATACATATTGCTATGTCGCCCACAAATAAAATACCTTGTTTCCTGATATCTTATAATAGACTAACTACTCTTAAGTCTATGATAGATTTCTTAGCTAAAGAGCCAAGAGTTGAAATTATTATAGTCGATAATCGTTCGACTTACCCTCCTTTATTAGAGTATTTAAACGAAACACCTCATCAAGTCGTTCGCATGAGTGATAATTTTGGTTACAAAGTTATATGGGAACAAAACCTTCTCAAAGACGTTAATTCAAGATATATCATTTCTGATTCTGACTTAATATTAGAGCAGATACCTGATGACTGGTTCGACCTTCTAAACAAAGGACTGGATAAATACCCTGATGTAGCTAAAGCTGGATTTTCTTTAGATATTTCTAATCTCCCTTATGATAGTCCAGTCGTTCAACACGAAAGTCAGTTCTGGAGATATAGACTTGATTCTCAGTTTTTCTCCGCTCAAATAGATACTACATTGGCATTATACAGAGAAAATGTCAAAGCACATACTTATTCTGCTATTCGTTCAGATAAACCATATACTGCTATCCATGAACCTTGGCATAAAACTCCTACGACTCTGACTGAAGAGGATAGATATTATTATTCATCTATCCAAACATCCACTCACTGGTCAGCTCAACTTCTAAATTCCCTCGTACTTAATCCATAGATTAGACAAGATAGATTTAGTAAACAAGATACTCGTTTCCCTACCTTGTTTTTCTCTTTTTTTATTCATTTCCCTAAAATACTCTTCTCTATCTTTATCTGAAAAAAGTATGTTGAGGTGGTCAGCTGTATCTTGATAAGATAAGCCTTTGGATTTGCCAAAGTTGATATGTCTTAAAATCTCAGCTTCTCGTTCTGTTGGAATTGGTCTACTCTTGAAAATCTTTGCTTCTTCTCTTCTTTGTTTTGCTTCTGGGGATTCTTTAGATTCGGAAGGTCGCCCTAATCGTGTTATCTTATTCCCAGCCTTAGAGATATGAAAGCCGTTCGCTTCAATATTCTTCTTTACTGATTCTAAACTCTGTGAAGTTCTAAGGGATGTAATCTTTCTCTCTCGTTCAGCTATGGCAAAGAAAATAATATAAGTGAACTCATCTGCATTTGGTATGTCGCAACAGACTAAATTTCCTTCTCCTAATTCTTTCATAATATTCAAAGCCTCATTTAAGTCTCTAAACCTATCACTCTTTGCAAGGATTAGTTTAGCTCCTAACTCTTTTGCTTTGTTTACTGCTTCTCTCAGAAAGACACATTTACTCAGGTCTTTACCTGAATATATTTCTCTATATTCTCCGACAATCTCCCCATCCTTACTAAAGTAGTCTATTATTCTCTTTTGAGCTGCTAATCCAAGCCCTGATTCTCCTTGTTTCTTCGTCGAAACCCTAATATAGGATACATATTTTATCATTTCGTCATTTCTTTTATTGCGTCAAAGATAACGCTTATTATTATTAATATAAACATATTTCTTTGTTTTTAAATTTACAAGCTATTTTGTTCGCTCCTTTAATCATTCTAATCGTTCGACCGTAGGAATAGGCTATACAAAACCCATTTTTCTCCCATATAAAGCCCTCTCCTTCTCCTTGGTAGTATTTACCCATCGTGGTTTGTTCGAGCTTTACAACGCCTGAAACAATCTCCAAAGGAGGGCAAGACTGCGTGGCGTGGAAACAGTCCCGTCGTTCATCTGAGAAATCCTTGTAAAGAATCCAGTCTATACCGTCGTGATAAGTAACGGTACTAATTTCAAACTCGTAAAATCGTTCACTCAAGAAGTCGTTTAGTTCCTCCAGAGTAAGGAATCGTTCAGTTCCTTGTTTGTGGTTTACTTGGTACATTTTAATACGTTATCTTAAACTTAGAAGGAGTAAACCCTCTATTAATTAATTCTTTTTTCTTGTGTTGCAAAAGGGCAAAAGTCCCCTGAGCTTGTATAAATCCATCGTACCAAAGTTTACCTTCGTTCGATTGGGTTTTCTTTGTCGGCATTTTACCGTACTTATTGAAGTAGGCAAAATCTTTTATTTCTTGTTCTGTGGGCATAAGGTTATTTCTTTTATTAAATCGTTCGTATTCATGCCTAAATATTCCTTATCGTTCACTTTGGCATGGAATATTCCTTTTTCATCTATATAAGCCCAGTCAGGAAATAATCCTTCCTTGAGCAAATCAATATATAATTGCTTGTCTTTATCTATATTTTTCATTGTGTTAGTATTTAAAAAAATATTCAATTCCTGAATGAACATATATTGCGATTCTTGTTTTTGTATTTTTCTTGCATTGCCCTTCGAAAGGATTATAAAAGTCAAGACATAAACATTTTGCAATCTCAGGATTTTCTCTTATTATTTTCTTCCTTAAGAGTCTTCCTGAGCATTTTCTTGCCCCTTTCATTAGTCTCTCCCATTCTATTATATTAATAGATGTACAATTTCCTATATATTCCATTATTTTAATTGTTTATTTATTTGTTATTATTATTTTTTGCCCCCTTGCTCGTATCGCTCGAGTATATAAACGTCTTTCGTTCAAGGGATAAATTGCCGCTTTAAATGTAATGAATTATTGCTAAAATCAAAACTCCTATTGCAATCAATATCATCAATATAGATGCTATTGCTGCCTCGATACCTGAATCGTTTTTATTGTTTTTCATAAGTATAAATATAAATGTTTCCTTTACTTCTCATCTTAACTATGTTAGAATACTTTCTTAATATCCTAACAAATTTTATTGCCTCACTTAATGAAGTGAACTCTTTTGTTATTGTTTCCATTTTCTTTTTATTTTAAATTATTATTACTACCTCCCCCACTAAGGGGGAACGCTTAGGGCTTAAAGTCTATTTAACGCCGCCCTAACGGCTTATTTATTTACAATAGGATAAAACTCAATTATAAGTTTCTTACAAAATTCAACCTCACTTCTTTTGCTTTCAATCAAAATTGCTCTCTTTTCTACTGGAAAATACATCTTAGTTACTTCATTGGTATTTGCAAATTCTTTTATCTCGGCTATTCCGTTTGTTATCCATTGTTTTACGAGCTCTGGTGTTGTATCATAAATTTTTATCCCCTTGTTTAAAATCATGTTACACAACCTTAAAGAATTGTAAGCTTCTTCTTCTATGTTAGAAAGTATTGTAACTGGTTGTAATTTGCTTCTTTTTACTCCTCCATCAAGTTTTGTTGAACCTGTATTTCTTTCGTTTATTCTTCCGTTTTTCATGGTGTTTTTTTTATTTGTTTAATTGATATTGCAAAGATACAACAAAATAAAACCCATTGTCAAGTATTTATGAATTATTAACTACATTTTTAACTAAAACAATATATTAAAGGCTTGAAATATAGATATATCGTATTTTCATTTCTTAAATTGAATTGTTAAGAAAAAAAAGAGTAAGTACTTAAGACATAAGTAAATAAATATTCTCTATTTAACCAAATGAATTTAATAAGCAAAAAAAAAATTCTTAAAGGATTTAACACAAAAAATTGGCATTGATTATCAACCGTTTAAAAAATTAAATGTACGTTTTTTATTTTCAGTTTTTGAAAAATTTGCGACGTTGAGAATCAATAAGTTACGAGGGGTTTTCGAGGGGTCAGCGTTTGAAAATTGTCGCTTAACTTGTTGATTATCAAGGCTATTTTTTTTAGGGCGTTTTTCTGGAAAATAATTTGGAATTTGAGTATTTTGGAATAGTTTTTTTATATTGTTGGTTTTGGGGGTAGTTGGGGGTAACTTGTTGATTTTCAAATAGTTACGTCGATTTTGGCTCGATTTACCCTTTTTTTCGTACCTCCCAACCTTAAAAACCGCCCTGTTTTTTGGAGTGTACTGGGAATACCTGCCGTTTGAAAAATTAAACGAACGTTTTAATATTTAAACGGTTGAATTTCAAATATTTACAAGGGTAGGGGGAGTAAAGAAATCGAACGAAAAAAAGAGCCAAGTGTATCCCGAAAATTTTTTTTTAAAATAAAAATCCAAGCACTATTTTCGACGATAACAGCGAAAAACAGCCCAAAAGAGCCACTTTTTAGTCCTTAAAATAGCTCAAAAATTGCGTCATTTTTACTACACTCATGTTTTCCTTAGAGTTTCTAAAGGAAATGACGGAGTGTTGAATTTCGCTATTTTCGTAAGAGTAGAAATTTAATCTCTAAAGTAAGAAAATCGAGACCCCTCTGAAAAATTGCTACACTTCAGCACTCGCCGAGATTTCCTTAGAGGCTCTAAGACTTTTTTTGAAACCATTTCCACTCATGTCAGCACTACCCACCTATACTCATGTTAATTCTAATTAAAACACCCCTTTTTTCGCTAACTATCCTTAACATTTGATAAATATCTTAATTCTGATAAATGTATTGAAATATATCCGAAAATCGCGTTAAGTATTTTTAACACGAGTAAATTTGCGAGTATTAAACAAAAGATGTACTTTTGCAAAATGAAAAATATAATTCGATACTTAATACAAGAACTTCAGCCTTTACGGAAACATGGAGAAAAAGATTCTAAAGTAATCAAATCTACAGAATCAGACTTTTGTTTAGCATTTAAGGATGCGATAATCAAGTCTTACTTTAAGTTTGATGAGAGTGGTACTTTGATGATATTTAATGGGAAGTGTTATGAGTTTTTATCTGATGAGGATTTTAGGAATATCATTTTAAGGGTTATGGAGAATATCGAGGCAGGAAAGGTTTATATAGTTAACTCTCTTAGGGTTATATGTAACTTTTGTATCATTGCTATACGAAACTTTAAGTTTATACCTGATAGGAACTATATTTCCTTTAATAACCTTGTGCTTAACACGGAGACTTATGAGACTTTTAGTCATAGTCCAGAGATTATGACACGGAGATTAATCCCTTATGATTATAATCCTAAAGCTAAGTGTGAACAATTTCTGGATTTTATCTCTTATGTCGTTCCTAATACTGATGTTCTTGAGGTGCTTCAGATGTTTACAGGGTGCTTTCTTTTGGATAGGAGGAAACTTAAGATAGAGAACATGTGTTTTTTGATAGGGACAGGACTTAACGGGAAAGGTGTTTTTATGAATACGATTTTGAATACGCTTGGAGGAAATGACAACTGTACTAACTTTTCGCTTTTAGAGCTGATTGTGGGGAATACGGCTCTTTACAATAGAGCTAAGATGAACGGAAAGTTAGCTAACATCTGCCTTGACTCCTCTAAGACTGATTTCTCTGGGGGGGATTTTAAAGCCCTTACCTCTGGAGAACCTATCCATGTTAGGGAAATATTTAAGACCCCTTATATGGCTACGGATATGCCCTTTATGATGACGGCGGTTAATGAAGCACCGATTACGAGCGACCACTCAAAAGGGTATCTAAGGAGATTGCTTTGGATACCTTTTACTAAGACTATCCCTGAATCCAAGGTAGATAAAGGACTTGAGGCACGTCTTGCTGAGGAAAAATCTGGGATTTTTAACTGGATGTTAGAAGGGAAAAGGAAGATTGAGAAGGCTAACGGGGTATTTCCAGAGGTTAAGGAGATTATGGATATTACTCAGAAACTTAAAGTTGAGGGCAATAACATTCTCTTGTTTTTGTTGGAGAACAGCTGGGTGGCTAACTCTGAGGCAGGGTTTGAGAGAGTTTTTCTGACGGACTTGTACGGTAGGTATACTCAGTTTTGTAAGGATAACGGGCATAACTCTTTCTCGAGGATTAAGTTTGGGAACATGCTAAGACAAGAGAAGTTTAAGGAAGGGAGGACATCTAAGGGTGTTTACTTTAAGATGTATAAGGTTGAGCTTAAGGAAGTGTTAGAAGAGGACGAGATAGATGAATTTGATGGTTTACCATTTTAAATAAATAAGAGGAATAAGATTATGACGAAAAAATTTGAAACATTTTTAGAAACAAGAGGACTAAGAGAGTCTTTTTTAAAGTATTGTAATAAGGAAAGTTACCTAAATACGCCCTTTAGGGATTATAAAGATATTATCCTTAAGACACTTCTACTTAAGGATATGCCAGAAGGTGAGGACTTATGGTTTGGTATCAACAAAATTTGGAATGAAACTTTGGAGAATATGGAGACTTGTAGAAGGGCGGTAGTTTTAAGTGGATATCGTGATTCGGATTTAGAGAGGGAGATTAACAGTTATATCTGCTTAGGATATGAACTGTTTGGATGTACGGATAATAAAGTAATAATGATAAGGAAATGACGAAAAGAGAATTAGCAGTAAAGATAAGTGTAAAGATGGGTTTAAGTATCGAGGATTCTGTTGAGGTTATAGACATCATCTTTAGTTCAATATCTGAGAGTGTCTTAGATAAGAGAGAGAAAGTCAGATTTAGTGGCTTTGGTGTTTTCGATGTTACGGACAAGAAAGCAAAGAAGGGTAGGAATGCAAAGACGGGAGAGGTTATCGTTATTCCTGCGAGGACGGAGATTAAGTTTAAGAGTTCTAAGAATTTGATTAGAGATAAAGAGGAGACTAAAAACGTATGCAAATAGACTACCCAAAACTATTTCAGATAGTAGATAAGATAACCACCTTACCTTTAGAGAGGAAAGGAGACAAATGGTATGGCAAATGTTATATCGACGGAAAACCAGCCAAGCGTTGGGACAAGACGGTTGTAGAACTAAAGCCTAAAAGCATACGAATACTTGAGCAAGGAGGAGATATTATGTCTTTAGCTTGCTGGATGGTTCTTTATGGAGGATGTGGGAATTATGCTGAAGCCTATCGTCGTCTAAGAAACGAGGATAAGGCTTATATTTGCCAACAGAATTGGGTTTATGAAGAGAAACCAGTCAAGTTTGTATCTAAGGAAACCTTTAACACCCATCAAACAGTAACTTGGCATGACACACTTTATCTTTGGCTATGTTCTTTATTTAAGAAAGAGGATGTAGATAACACTTATGCTAAATACAAGGTAAGCTCCAATTACAACGGTTCTACTTGTTTTTGGTATATCAACCAAGAAGGACTAATCTGCCACGATAAGAATATAAAGTATCTTGAGAACGGACACAGAGACAAAGAAAGAGGGGCGTGGAGACGTTTTAAGACGCAACAAGGGTATTCGTCCAGATGTTACTTTGGAGAGCATCTGGAGGTAGAAAAACGGCATAAGAGGGTATATTTACTCGAATCGGAGAAGTCAGCTTTGATTATGGCACTAAAATTTCCTCAACATCTTTTTTTAGCCACTGGAGGAAAGAACAATTTGAGGGATATAGGAAAAGACTGGAAGCTACTTCCCGACTATGATGCTTACGAGTATTGGAGTTCTCGTTATCCTATCCAATGTGTTAAATGGTGGGAGAGTTTTTTAGATTACGAGGTTGGGAAGACAGATGATATTGTGGATTATTATTTGTTAAAAAAGATTAAATATTAGCATACGATTATTTTATGTTGTATCTTTGCAAATTATGAGAGAGAAAATATGCAAATTATGAGAGAGAAAATTAAAAACACAGACATTCTAAGAAGAGCAATAAATTACTCTTTAAAGAGAACATTAAAAGTAGATTTAGAGGATGTAAGAGCTTACAACTCTTTAATCGGTTCACAAAAACTAAATCGAAGTGAGTTATTAACTCATGTTCATGAAGTATTTAAAGCCAAGAACAAGGATTATGGCGACTCCTTCCAGTTATCATGTCAGAAATACGGACTAATAGCTGCAAAAGTCCGAATATCGGACAAGTTAAGTAGACTTGAGAATTTAAAGAATAGCAAGAATTTAGCGGTAGCAAGTGAGACTATTTTAGATACAATCTTAGATGCTATCAATTATTCTTTAATGACAACTTTGTATATTAGTCATGGTTTTTTAGGCACTGAATCCCTTATTAGGAGACATAAGGAATTATGTTATAGTTATTTAGAGCCAAAAGAAGTAGTAGACTATATGATAGCGTTTGAAGCAGAGGATTATAACCTTTTGACTAATAGTTTGATAGAAGAATATTGTAAGGTATGAAAAACATAGAGACAATCAAAGAAGAATTACAAGCTTTTAAAAAAAAATACGAAGCCCACGAAGTAGGTTTAGAAGCAACTGAGGGAAATAATTTATTTGAATTATTTAATAACATATTACCTGATATAGGTTGGTATAAATGGGATGACGAAAAAACAAAGGAGTTTAATTCTATCTTTGGTAATGATTTAGTAATTGAAGATGGTATACTATTATGTGATTGTACTGGATTAACTTCAATTGAAATTCCAAATTCTGTAACTTCAATAGGTGATTTTGCTTTTTCTGATTGTAATGGATTAACTTCTGTTATAATTCCAAACTCCGTAACTTTGATAGGAGAAGGTGCTTTTTCTGATTGTA